>Ga0315906_10000019_pt1 | contig 222069 bp, 282 predicted proteins | sample LakEriMetagenome_4_FD_203526 | JGI IMG/M metagenome (GOLD analysis project Ga0315906, IMG submission 203526) | Freshwater fungal communities from buoy surface, Lake Erie, Ohio, United States - Buoy 2 MA122 | ecosystem: Environmental > Aquatic > Freshwater > Lake > Lake biofilm | place: USA...
CTTGTAATTGATATTGTAATCACCTTCACCACCATTTATGTTCAGAACTTTATCCTTGATAAACTGAACTTCTTTTTCATCAAGCAACACTTCCATATCGCTTGAAACTCTTTCGCACCATTCACTTTCTGAACTCTTTGAAAATTCTAATTCTTCTTCATCATCACTCAAACGAATTTCCACATTACCTGCTTCACCCATATAGTGTCCGTCAGACGCTTCGTAAAAATCCACCTTGCGATAAATAACATCATCAATGTAATCTCTAATCTCAACACAATCAATCTCTGAACCTTTATCATCATAAATCTGAATAGAGGTATCATTCATACTATCTCCACCACAACTGAACTCAAAGTTTGCGTAATCAACCCCTAACTCTTTCCATATTTTAATAATTTCCTTTTCTTCCATAGTGTTTATTTTTTTTTTATTGTTCTTGTGTAGTTAGTTTAAGTTTATTCATCAATTCCTTTGCGTTTTCAGTCGCTTCGGGGTTCTCTACATCTTTCACTCCGTTACACATCCACGCTTGAACTTCCAAGTGTTTAAGGTAATCTTGTGCCGTAGGAACAAACTTCATTCTAAAATCCTCTGCTATATGAAGCATAGCAATATCAATCGTATCAACACTCTTTCCATCAGAGTTCACAATGTTATATCCAAAGACCTTTGGAATGATTGTGTAAGCGAACCAAGTGTTGTGGGTTAAGCATCGTGAAGAATTATTATTCATACTTGCTTTTGGACTATCAATCAGTTCGTGAATAGCAATGTAATCTTCTACTTTACCACCCCAGCGTTTTACGCTGGATTTTGAATGAATTAAGGGGTTAGCCATATTTGTTTTTTGTTTTTTTTATTAGTCCCATATTTGAGAAATCTCTCTGCGAAAAGGATTGTATTCAACTTGCTTTCCTAACACCCAATCACCTTTATTAACCTTCAATGTATTGTGTTCAGCAAATTGTCCATTAGGTTGTTCGTGTCGCAAATCACTATCTTCCAACACTTCCACTTCTGCAAAGTGTGTATGATTTTCTTCAATTTTGAACTTACCATACAAAGTGTGTTGGTTTGCACCCTCACCTTTGAGGATAATCGTTTTCTTTTGGGTTTTTTTCTTTGCTTTCATTTTATCGTGTTTTTTAATCAATACTTTTTTTAATTGAAAAGGTTTAAGAAAATTATATTTTTTTTAATTTTTTTTCTTCAACCTTTATGTTATTCAATACTTTTTTTAATTAAAAAGGTTTAATAAAAAAGATATTTATATGAACCTTTTTTATACATAAATATAAGTTCTAAAATAATAAATAAAGGTGTAACATAAACCAAAAATGTAAATTAGTTTTTGAATATCGTATATCTCTTTGGGATTTGACCCCAGTTTTCCCCGGGATCGCCTGCGGGAAACATCTTGGATACAGCGGGATAAAAAAAAAGGGCTCGGAAACCCGAACCCTTTTTCATTTAATTTTCTTAATCTAAACACACATTGTTGTTTTTACAAACTTCCTTGTTTTAAGGAAATTACGAATAATTGTAATTTTAGAGGTAAGTCCATTCACCTTTCGATGATTTCTGACACTCTCCATCATTTCTTCGTGTATTCGCAAATTAGCATTGTCATAGTTCGCAGTTTTTAAGTTACTTCCAAACATTGACTTAATAATAATTTCGTTTTGTTCGTCTATGCTTCTTTTCATTTTAATTATTTTAGTTTGTTTCAATACGGATTTTATTAGAAAAGGTTGAACGAAAATAATAAAATTTTATAATTTATTATAATTTTATTTTAATTAAATCTAAATCATCTCATTATCAAACTATTTAATTAAGAAATGTAAATTACTTTTTTCAATTCGTATATCTGATCGAAAATAACCCCCTGTTTTCACCAGACACGGGCTTCTGAGTTCCAGAAACGGGTAGAAAACAAAAAACCCCCAACTTTTCAGTTGAGGGTTTTGTATTCACCTTTGATAAATTACTAATACTTTATTTTTTCAGTAATAGGTTTAATGTATTCATACAATTCATACTTAACACATAAGTTTACTAATTTGCCTTTTACCGAATAAAACTTTTCTTCATCTTCACAATTTTCAAATATACTTTCTAAAAAAGTATCCCTTCTTGTTTCATCAGTAATAATATCTGCAACATCTTCTTCTAATTCATTATCCCATTCTTCGTTTGAATAATAAGATAAACTCCAACCCAAATGTTCACTCATATCACCATCACTTTTTATACTTAAAGCAAATTTAGTTGCTTCGTAACCATTAGGTAAATATTCTTTGACCAAATTACCATTGTCAAATACATAAATCCCACAATTATTTCCAATATCCTCATCAGCAAACTTCACTTCAAATAATAAATCAGGATATAATTCTGCAAGTTTATGAATGACTGGAAAAGGAGTTGACCACGCAGTATCGAATGAAATTGAATTTTCGCTTATTTGATAGTTGTCATAAGAATTCCATTTAGTTCCCCAATTAGCAATACTCCAACCATACCAATTAGCGTGTCCATATTTTTCAATGTTATCTAATGATATTTTTGCTTCCTCAAAATCTTGGGGAGAAAGCCTTTCATTTAAAAGTTGCTTTACACCCTCAACATCAGTAATGCCTTGTTCTTTAATCCAACTCCACTCCAACATTTCAGTAAATCTTTGAGTGTTATTTATCAAAATACATATAGCATTATCAACATTACTTCCTGATGTAACCCTCAACGAAGGTGGCATAGGGAGAATTTTGTCAAAGTCAATTAAATTTTCATCTTCTTTTATGAAATCTAAAACTTCTTTTACCCTTTGCTCACTTCCTTTAATTGTGAGGATATTTGTAATGTGATTAGGCATAATTTATTCTATTTTTTAATTAAAATTATTATTCTTCACTCTCTCCTACACCTACATCAATATAATCTATAACTTCCATACCATCCATTTTGGGGAGAAACAACTCCTCATCAGTATATTTATCTTCCTTACGGAAACAAACCACAACTGAACCATCAACATCATCCAAATCAAATTTTGTATCATCAAATTCAATTAATGCTACAATAGTAACTACTGCTCGTTTAAGTGCCATAATTATTATTTTTTTTTAATCAATACGTTTATATTGAAAAAAGGTTTAAAATCTAATGAATAACCTTGAAATGCTCGTCATCAGTTAGGTGAACCCAACGAAATTCCATATTGTTATTTGACGCTATTCTCAATCCCAGCCAAACACCCGTTTTATTTTCAAAAAAAACCCGTTCCGTTATTGCTTCAACCACCCATTTCTCTTCTTTATGAATTGTCTTTTCTTTTGCAATTTCTGATATTGGTTCGAGTTTTACTTTATCACCTGTTCTTATATCTAACATAATTATTTATTCTATTATCATTACGGATAAAATATAGAAAGGTCTAAAATAAAATTAATTATCTTTATTTTCAATAATTGAAACCATTTCTTTTAAATGATTTTCCAAATTGATAAGTTCATTTCTTATGTTTTGAATTTCCTCTAATGCTTTATCATATTTTCTGTTTGAGGTGAAAATGACTATTCTATCGCATTGAACTGGTATTGTCTTATTTGAAAGAACAATGATGTTTTGTTTAAGCTGATTGCTTCTTGTCATTTTATGTTGAGTTTGGTTTTTGTTTGTTCGATTATTTTTAAGCAAAAATCCTTCGCACTTTGTGGTGAACCATCAACAAACTCACAAGAGAAAGTATGATAATTAACTTCACTCACATAAACCTCATAAACAATAAATGAAAATTTTAACTTCTCTATTTTAAGTGTACCATAATGCAATCTTGAATATCCGTTGAATTTTGACTTATCAAAATTGTCAAATTCAATTTTATAATTATCCATTTTATAGATTTTGTGTTTTACAATTTAGCAAGAAGAACATCCTCGTACTTGTAGTGTTTAGTCCCTTGTGTTTCCAAGAAATCAATCCTGTTCTTGAACCTTTTATTCATTGTATCCACAATAGTATAAACCCCACTCTTATGTCCTGCACCACTAATATACACCTTATCCCCATAATTGAAAACTCCTCCCCATCTTTTGAGCAAATCCCTTGAAACTGCAATCCATTTATGTTCCGACGCTTTATTTGGATTGATTTTGTACATACCAGCAGTTACCAAAGGGTCTTCATCACATTGATTTACCACAGCATTATACATAGTTGCAGTTACCTTTACTGAATTTTGACTCTTAATTAAATCCTCTAATTGGTTAAGACGCTCATCATTTTCTTGTTGAACGACCAACATATAAGTTGTATTTATAGCACTCAATACCATAAGGATATATACGGCTTTTTTCATAGTGGTTGGTTTTTAATCAATACTGATAAAAAACAAAAAGGTTTAAGAAAATAAAAATGTAAATTATCTTTTTAGGATCGTATATCTTGTCTGGAATTTGACACCTAGGGCCAGCAGTCCCGTCCAGTCAATTTCAGGATTCCACCAGAGAAAATCAGGACAAAAAAAAAGAGAGCCAATTTCTTGACTCTCCTTTTTGAGATACGCAATGTTTTTCAATTCAAGTAATCAAACCCAAAGTGAATAAATCCCATTTCAATTAAATCATCATCAGACATCTTTTTAGGGTTTCTCCAAAAGTTAGGTTCTTGTTTATTCTCATCCTCTATAAGTTCACTAATCCTTTTCAAAGCACCTTCATAGGTGAATTTCTTATCACCATCCGTTCTTTCAGTTTCAATAAACTCATATTTAATTCTCATATTAATCCATGTTTTGTTTAGCAAATTCAATCAATTTTTTAGCAAGTTCATCATCCAATTCATCCGTTACATCTTCATTATCCTCATCACGAATTTCAATTTCTTTGACAAAATAACTATCGTAATCATCGTTGATAGTTACATGATAACAAGTATCCTCAACTTCAATTTCAAACTTGTGTGTTCTATTGATTACCTTGCTTATCAGTTCCATTGTTTATACAATTTTATAGTTTGTAATTTCTTCATCACTTATTTGGTCAAAAACATAATCTTTATCCAAACCCCTTACCGAAACCGAATCCACAATTTCTCCTTGTTTGTTAACCCAAATCTGAATATAAAAAGGTTCAGTATACCAAAGGTTGTTTTTTGCAACAGCACTCCAAGTTGTTTTGTGATGGTCAAATTCCTTTTTGCTAATGTTCATAGTGTTTGGTTTTTTTAATCAATACGAATAAAAAATAGAAAGGTTTAATTTTTTAGATTATTTTTTAATATATTTGTCATAAAAAATTCCAAATCTGCCCAAAGTAGTTTTTCAGGAATCAAATTTGTATCTACACAACTCTTTTCATGTTTTGAATACATATATTCTATGAAATCACTCCAACATGATTTGCAAACATTTCCAATAGATTGATAAGTGTTATTACAATTTTTGTTTTCACACCCTATTCTTGAACATTTGTTAAAATCCATATTAATACCAATTAGGATAGAAAAGGTTACTCCTCTTTTGCTTTTTTAAATTTATATTTTTTAATTGTGGTTCTTCCTAAACCAAATTTTTCCATTGTTTTTTTAACAGTGTTAGTTTTTGTGAACTCATAAATTTGTTCTTTGACCTTTTCAGATACGAACTCTACTTTCATTCCAGTATCAGTCAAATTTTCATTTTGACAATGATAATTAATAGTTGATTTTGAACACTTCAATTTTTTTTGAATATCACGATAAGAATAACCTTCGTTTCTTAATTTTAAAATATCTTCTTTAATTCCCCTTCTACCATTTTCGTGCAATCGGTCTTTATTGGAATTGTTAATTACAATTACGTGTTTAGTTGCCATATTTTGTTTTTTAATTTAAATTAATGTCTAAAATATAAATTAAGGTTACAATTAAGATTGTAAAAATCTTTTGTCCTTAACAAACTTCAAATGTCTTGCTTCATCCTTTGTCAAACCCACGAACTCACTTGGGGAGAATGAAATCTCATCGGGGTAATAGTCAAAGAGATATTCTTCCACCCCATTTTCCAAAGTAACGTGAACTTGGGGCATAGGGTCAAATAAACTTTTAGGCATTGCCGTAATTCGTGCTGAAATTATTTTCATAGTTATCTTGTTTTTTAATCAATACGTTTTTAGGGAGAAAAGGTTTAAGATTTATAAATTATAAATGAGTAAAACTCCCACAACCCATACATTGAATATAAGGTTTACCGCTATCTTTTATGGTAGGACTTTCCTTTGGTAAGATTATCCATTCAGTACCTTTGCAATCGTAACACTCGCAATTAGGTAATCTCTCATCAAGGGTAAGCTGGTTAGCTATTCTTTCAGGATATACTGATTTTAACACATCAGCTTCAGGAATTTCTACTAATACCGATTGATAGAACTTTGACATAATTGATTTTTTAATCAATACGAATCAAAGTAAAAAAGGTTTAATTTTTAATTTAAAATTATTTGAAAAAATTGAAATCTTTCCGACTTAAATGCTTTTATATTATCGGTAGGATTTATTTCATCACCATTTCTATCAACTATGGTAACTGCCATTTCGTTGGTATTTAAGGAATCGGTGATATACTTTAACTTATAAACTCTGTTCTTTTGGATCCACCTATCAGGTGTGAATTTTGGTAATGAATCATCTATACAAAATGCGAAAACATTAACGAAAGAAGCTGGTGCTATTAAATCTGCCATACCCATATGTTTATTATAAATAGTTTTTTTTTCGGTCTATTTATAATAAAATTAAAAAAAATGCACCACAAAAGCGTAATAAAAATAATGAATTTTCAGCAACAAATGAGAATTCTTCATTGGCAAACCACTTCTTTTGCTCGTCATAATGCCTATGGTGGCATATATGATAGCATAGATGATTTATTAGATAGATTTGCTGAAATTTGTATGGGTAAATACGGAAGAATTGAGCTTAATGATGAAATTTCTGAGCTTAAACTTAAAAACATGAAAGACCTTTCCATAAATTCTTATTTAAATGATTTTTGTGAATTTCTTGTTGAATTAACCGGTGAATTTGACGATGAAAAAGATACTGATGTGTTAAATATCAGAGATGAAGTTCTTGCTGAAGTAAATAAATTAAAGTATTTACTTACTCTTAAATAATACACTATGATTTAAGCTGAAAGGGGAGGAAGTTTTTCCTCCCTTTTTCATTTTTATATTTTTAATATGATACTATAACCCTTTCAAGTTTTTCTACAACCATACAATTACCAACTTTTTCTGCTTTCATTTTTGCAATCCTTAATGCTCTTTCATAAGTCATTTTTGCACCGTCAACTTTAATAGTGTCAATTACATCTCTGCGAGTAGTCATTACTGTTTTGACAAGTCGAATTATTTGTATCGCTTCACAAACAACTGAAATGTCATTAATAGTTTCATTTTTTGAAACTGCAATCTCTGTAGTTTCCAATTTAGAGCCGAATAAATCAAACGAGTTTTCCATTTTTTCCTTTTTTTAATCAATACGCTTTTTAATTAAAAAGGTTTAAGCTGAATCGAACTGACTAAACCTAAACTTTTCAAATTTAGTTATACGAAAGAAAAAAGATATTTTACACTTTATAAAAATGTAAATTAGTTTTTTAAGATCGTATATCTGATTATAAATATCCACCAGTTTTCACCGTCGACTGCCAGAAATTTCACCGTAAACCAAAATACCGAGTTTGGCACATTTTTACTTCCGAAAATGTCTTGTAAAAGATTAACATAAAAAAGAAAAAGCCGCATCTCTGCGGCTTTATCAATATAATCATTCCTTTGATTACACAATCTTTATTTTACGATTATCAATGTAAATGAATTTTACATTATCAATCCCCACATTGAAAGTTCCAAATGCCTCATCACCTCTAATTCCCAAATTGTAACTTCCTTTTGTAGATTTAATCAAAAATGTTTTTAATTGCTCTAATTGAAATTCAGTCGCCTTAACTCCATCAACATAATACTCCGTAAAAGTACTCTCGTTTGAATTAGGATTAGTATAAACCCTCAAATACTTAATTGCAGGATTATCTTTCTTTACAGCAATAACATAGTTATCTCTGCCGTCAGATGATTCCACATAAGTTGATTCAGGTTTATATTCACCCTCAATACCCTTTTGCTCCCTTTGATTGTTACCTTTAGTAGAAGCACTTGTATTGCAACCAAAACCCCACTTTGAAACTTTACGAACTCTACCAATAAAAGGATTACCCCTTTTATTCATTTTAGGTTCAGTGTCCGAAACCATACTTCCATAAGTATGACTACCACCACGAACATTTTCCATAAAGGAAATAAATTCATCTTTACTCATTACTTCGTGAGAAATCTGATTGCAGATTTGCTCCATTCTTTGTTCTTTGGTCATTTTGCGATTTTTTTTAGGTTAATATCAATACGGATTTTTTTGTAAAAGGTTTAATAAAACCCCCACATATATAATACGCAGTAACACCACCAAATCTTTAGTGTAAAATTAAAATATTTTTTAACTTATTGAAAATCAGTATAAAAGAAAAAGTCCCGGACTTCGGGACTTTTTTCTAACCACTATGAAACACAATAAACAATTATAGAACCGAAACAAATATACACAAATTACTTATTCTTAACACTATAACTGTAAGATGAAAAAATAGTCCTATTGACAAATTCTTTTGTGCTTTCGCTAAATTCAAAACATTTCAATCCGTGAAGAATATTTTTTTCTCCAATACAATCCACTTCTTTCATAAGAAAGGTAATGAATTTCTCATACACAATATCTTCTCTCATATTATATCTTTTGCTGATGTGAGCAGAAACCTTTTTTAGAGTTGGATGCTTTGTAACATAATCCTCAATCACTTTTCTTTGGGTAATCATATTGAGTTTAGTTTTAGTTTTACTTACAATACGGATAATTAAAAAAAAGGTTTAAGAAATTATTTTACAGTTAAATCCTGAAGAACAGTAAAAAACTGGATAATTTAATTTTTAGATATACGATTGTTAAAAGTTATTTTACATATTAGGAGCAATTCATTTTACATATTAGGAGCAATTCATTTTACATATTGTAAAATGTAAATTAGTTTTTTCTTTTCGTATATCTGATCGAAAATGTGCCTGCTGTTCGAGCTGGAGCATCGCCTCAAGTTCAGGAATTACAGCAAAAAAAAATCCCCGCTGATTTGCGGGGATTCTCAATTCTATAACAATGATATATTATTCTTCTTCTTTGTATTCTCCTAATTCACTTTTAGGAGCCACCAAAACATTACCGAGTATTTTAAGATTTTTCAAATTGTTTTTTTCACAATATACCTTACTTGCTATTTCATTTAAAGGTAAGTCAAAATACAAACCCTTACTATTCATTACCATAAATTCATCTCCGCAAGGCATTATACTAATCGAACCCGATACAATATCTTCTAACTCTTCTTTGGAATATTCCAAATCATTTTCGGGTGTACTATCAATTATTTTACTTTCACAAGTTATTATTTTTCCCATAGTTTTCAATTTTACTATATTTATTCAGGAATAATTAATTGCATAGCTTGTTCGTAGGTCATATCCATTTTTGTAATCGTTATTTTTGAAACAATTAACATTTCACCATTATCTTTTGAGGTGGGAAAATATACAAACAAACTATTATTTATTTCTGCATCTGATAAAAAACGAGCATAATATGCACTTACATCACTTGCATCTTCCTTGACATCATAGAAATCATTATAACGAATAAAACCGATACGAAAGACATTTCCTTGCCCTTGTATCAGTTTAACCATAACTGGATGTTTGAAATCCTTTGGCTTTGAAACGTTTTTATTTTGCCCATACGTATTGGTAGAGAAAAGCAAAATAAAAATAATAAATAATTTTTTCATATTTTTTATTTTAACATATAATCCAAATAACTATTGCTGCAAAAATAACTTGTATAAGGGAGAAAGTTAGGATTGCCTCTAATCCTTCTTTCCAATTTTCTTTGAATGATTCTATCATTTTTATTTAATTTAATTAGGTTTATTTATTGATATTTTTTTTAGGGAGAAACCAATCTACATCCTGCTCATAGTATTTTGTAGTTGATAATACTTATCTACAACCTCATTAATCTTGCTCATATCACCATAGTGAATGTTTTTCAAATTAATAAAATGTGTCTTATTTGAACCTTTCAAACGATAATTGAATTTTACTTCACTCCCATCCTCAAACTCAATAAACGAAACATCCTTTTTGAAGATTTGCTGAATAATGTGAGCTGCTTGATATAGTTTCATATAAGTTTTTTTTAGTAAGCTGACAAACTTCTATTTTGTATTTGTTCAAATGTAGTAGCACTCCACTCGTCGTGCAATTCATTCGTTTTTTTGTGATAATATCTTGCTAAAACCTCTGCTATCTCTTCTAATTTTGAATTTTCTTGCCAATCTGTTATTGTGCAATCATTTCCAATTCTTGATAACATTCCACCACCTAAATAATTTTGGTATGCCGTCATCTTTTCTCCCTCAAAACCAAATGAAGACAAATCAATTTCAACACCACCACCACGATAATCTACTTTTTCACGAAGAATACTGCTTTCTATAATTTCTTTGATTTTATCGTTTTTCATATTATCAATACGAATTAGGGAGAAAAAGGTTTAAATAATATTTCTCTTTTTTGATACGTCGATCAAATCATCACACTTCTCAATCATCTCTACCATATTCTCGATTTCAATCCCATCACAAATTGTCAACTTTCTCAATTTATCCAATGATTGTTTTAGGGTATCCTTTGTCTGATTCAGCAAATCCAAATCAACAGCAAGTTTTGATTCCACATCCCTACGAGTTTCACCATCATTTGAACAACGTAACTGCAAAGTCCTCAAAGATTTCTCAAACCCATCAGGCCTAAATGAAATTTCACCCACCTTAATCCACGCCTTTGCCTTTATAATTTCCGGACACGGTTTCTTGTTCACCATCTCGTAAGCACTCGTGTACTCCGATTTCAACTGCTCAAAATTGTCTGTCTTGTTCATTTTAAATTTAGATTTATTTAATTGTTTAGTTTACAATGCTTTAGCTAACTCATCAAATACATAATACCATAGGGCAATAAGTCCACCCCAATAAACTATGCTAATTGTAAAATTATAAATAATTCTTTTATGTTCCATCTTTAAAGAGGTTTTTTATAAGTTTTAAAATAAAATATATAATTTTTAATTTAATCTATTTCCCCCTCATCAGCGAGTAACACGTCCCCAACAATCACATCAGTCATCCCATAGTGTTTTTGGAAAATCTCCGTTGCCTTTGAATTTATCTCAAAACCATTCAATTTACCCTCCTCGTTCAAAACAAGGAATTTATTTCCCACACCCACAATTTCAATATATCCATCAACGAACCCCTGTAGTTCCTTCAGTGAAAATCCATGCCCCTTTTTGCTGGGATAAACTTCACTAACATCCCCGTTTGCTTTCATTAATATTCCCATAGTTTTATCTTTTTAATCAATACGTTTTTTAATTCAAAAGGTTTAATTCTTAACCCAATTTAATTTATATGTAGGGTTATATCTTCCTTCCGAACAATTTCCACAAGATTGACTTTTGTTTGTTTTTCTGAACCTTGTAAATACTTTGTTGCAACCACAACAAGTCGCTGAATAATTTCCTTTGACAGTTTCTACTTCATTTGAACTATAACACCTTTCGCCATCACATCCAATCTGAATTGCTTTCGCTCTCCAAACTTCATTATGTCCTTCCTTCGGACAAAGTGCGTGAGCAATTTCGTGCAAGATTGTATTCTTAACCCTACTCATTTCGTTTAATTCAGTCAAATACACTGATAATGTAATTCGCTTTGAACGATACTTGCAACAACCAAACCTTCTTTTTGCATTGTCAAATTCAAATCTCCAACCCTGCTGAACTATTCCGTGTTTAGTCATAAGTTGAATTGCCAAATCTTTTGCTTCGTTGAGTTTCATAATAGGTGGTTTATACATTCAATACGGATAAAATAAAAAAAGGTTTAAGACCACCACAAAACTATTTTCAAAAATTTAGATATACGAATATGAATATTTAAATTACATTATCAAAAATGTAAATTAGTTTTTTTAATTCGTATATCTTGTTTGGGATTTGACCCCTGTAAACGCCAGATCCGGGCTAGGAAACAGGTTCTAGCGGGAGAGATTGGAAATTATGCGGGAGAGATAAAAACAAAAAACCCACAACTTCCGTTGCGGGTTTCAAGCGGGGGAGAATCTCAACCCCTATTATTTAAAGTATTTCTCTGTCTTTCATACTTTTTCCATCAGTTTTATTTGAAATTCCACTTTCTTCATTAATTCTCTTTGACAATCATCACACCTTTCCCTAAAAAACAATTTGAGATTAGGTTTATTATTATCACAATGTTTGCAAGGTTTCTTCCAAGCCTTGTCAAAGGCATTATCAGTAATCATACCTTTCATATCCTTTATTTTTCTTTTTCGTAACCAATTCCTTTGAAATTATAGTTTCCATTCTTTATTTCAGCAATATCAGCATCTAATGCTTGCTTATAATCGTCCCTTTTCTTTTCTGCATCCTTACAACTCATACAAATTACATCCTCGTTATACATTGACATAATTGTAACTCCATTTGTTGATTGGTGACATCGGTCACAATTTTCTCGGTACATTGACATAGGTTTTGTTTTTTTTATTTATCAATAAATTCTAAACTTTTATAAGCAATATCCAATACTGCACCATTATCAAATCTTACTGCTACAAATGTATCCCAACTACCCCACATACCTACTTTATAATTTGGTATAGTTTTTCCACTTGAACCCTCAATACATCTTGAATCATACCTTGTCAAATCAACTTTAAGTTTCACTTTTTTGGGTTTACCGCCTATTTGCATATTTCTTCTTTTTTGGTTATGCTATCAATACGAATAAAATTAAAAAAGGTTTAATTAAAAAACACAAATCATTAAAAAAACAATCGCAGCCAAAATTTGCATTCTATTCAATCCTTTTGAAACTCCCTCTCTGCTCATAAAACTTGTCTGAACAATCATAACCAATGCTGAAACTGAAATTATCTTGTCAATCAATAAACACTCATCCCAAGGATGTTTTCCGAAATACAAAATAGAGAAACAATAAGCAAAATATCCTATGATTGAAAGATGAACTCTGAATGTTCTGAATTGAAGGTTTGTAATCATATCTTATGAATTAGAATTGCTCTTGTAAAATATATTGTATTGAATAGGTAGTCCTTGTGTTGAATTACACACATTCACAGTAGCAATAGAATCGTTTATATTGTAAGTAGAGATAAATGGGTGTTCAAATAGATTGCCCGAAACTCTTTTTATTCCACCCTCAAAATAATAATTGAAAGTAAGATTTATTGAATTATCCTCATTTTTGAAATACACACAATTCCCAAGTGTTCTTTCTTGATAATCTACATAATCCACAATTCTGTTAATCTTGTAAGGTTTGATATTATGTAGTTCATAATTTTGACCTTGATAATTTACTTTGAAAAATAGATTAAAATCCAAATTATCTGAACCATAAACTCTTTCAGGACTGGTCAAAGGTTCTTTCTCGCAAGACGAACAAAGAAAGACAATAGATAGAATTATTAGTAGGTTTTTCATAGTGGTTATTTTTTAATCAATACTGATTTTTATTAAAAAGGTTTAATTTAATCCCACTTTCTTACCATATAAACATACGATGTATCAATATCCTCCAATTTGAAATTGGGGTTAGTCCTTCTTTGATTATCTACAACTTTCAAATCCATAGTATAGCACCAATCTTTTCTTTCTTGCTCACTCAATTCGTGTCCTACAAAGAATGAACTGCTCGCATAACCGAACTTTGACTTATCCAAAGTGTAGCAATGATTGTAAACATAATCTTCCTTTGTGCAAGATGAAAGAGTAAAAATTACTCCGATGATGATGATAAGTTTTTTCATAGTGGTTGGTTTTTTAATCAATACGTATTTTATTAGAAAAGGTTTAAAATAAATATGATTAAATATCATATCTACTTATGTCAAATCCATAACCCATCTCACTACAAATTTTATTTACCCTTGAACAAATATGATATTCAGGTTCAGTATCATTTACCTCACTATGTTTCTCTGAAATCTTTTTCATACCCTCTGAAATCATTTGTATAACCTCTTCTTTTGTTACACGATACTTTCCTTTTACTTTCTTTTCAATCTTCACAACAAGCGAATGACACATCTTATCACCCGATTTTGTAAACATTTCATAACTTGGGATTGATTGTTTGGTTGTGGTTTCCATTGTGTTTAGGTTTTTCTATCAGTACGGATTGGGGAGAAAAAGGTTTAATTTACATAGATAATTTTCCACCAGTCGTCACCCTGAACTCACCAGTCATCCACAGGGAGAGAATTAAAAACAGATATACGATCTTTAAAAGTTATTTTACATTTTTAGGGGAGAGATAAAAATGTAATTTAGTTTTTTCTATTCGTATATCTCTTGTGGAAATTACCACTGCTGTGGAATCAGGTGAATCGCCGCACGAGGCAGGATTAACAGCAAAAAAAAAGACCGAACTTTCGTTCAGTCTTTGTCAAACACCATTGGTGCCATTCCTATTGTTGTCGGGTAATCATCTTATTCATATTTGTAGTCCCCTTCGAATTTAAAACCCGAACTGAACCACCATAAAGATAGTCTTAATGACCAATACATATTCCTTCCGTGCATCCTTCCATTTACATAGCATTCGTATGCTTTCTTGATTCGATAACGATTTATTTTCATATTAATTTTCCTCCTCCAATAATTGTTTAATTGATTCGATACATAAACTCATTTCGTGTTGAGGTGAACCCCCTTCTTCTATTTCACTTTGACATAATTCTACTAATCCAATAACCTCATCTTTAAGGTTTGGGTGTTCGCTAATAAATTGCTTTGCAAATTGAATTACTTCTTTCATAGGTTTTATTTTTTAATCAATACGGAAATAAATTAAAAAGGTTTAATTATTAAATAAAAAAAGGGTTCGGTAACCAGCCGAACCCCTAACCATAAAAAACCACCTATGAACCACGAACTTTCTTTATTTCCTTGCCTTTTCTATCAATACTAATTTAATTTGAAAAGGTTTATTTTTTTTTATTTTTTTTATACTTGCTTTTCTAATAATTATATTTTATTTTAGTTAAAGATTAAGCATTACTATTATTGTTTGCTTTAGTCATAGTGTTTTGTTTTGTCCGTAGCCCGTTTAGTCACGGGCTATGGTTTTTTTAGAAGGTGTTGATTGTGTGAATGAATGAACAAATCATAAATCCACCCAACACCATAACCACAAGCAACTCAATGGTGTATTTAATTTTATTTTCCATTTTCAATAGAAATTATAACATCCATAACTTTTTACACTTTTGTTCCTCGAATACTTCTTAACATTTGAAGATGAATGTTTTTGAGTTTTTTGTTTGAATTTAGTTATGCTTGAATACGCAGCACATTGCTCTGTTGAACTACAAGAACTCAAAAACCAAACCGAAATAATTGCCGTTACAATAATTAATTTTTTCATATATATAAAGTTTTTAGTTTTCAAACAAATAAAACATACCAAAATTGTGTATCCCAACAATGCTTACAACCACATTTCCTTTATTGTCTTTGGGAGCATTCTCAACCATAAATTGAACTGCCCTCATTTCAGCAATCTTTTGAATAAACTCTTTTAGAGAATTGCTAATTTCGTTATTTTCGTTTTCTTCTTTCATAGTTTTAGGTTTTTAATCAATACGGAAATAAATTAAAAAGGTTTATTAGAATCGTAAACTAATTTCATATAGAAATCGCTCACTTCATCCATATCATCAGATTGAAATACTACATTATACCAATCTGACCGATATTCACCACCCGAAGTCATAAACATTTTATTATCTTCTTTATTAAGATAAATTACAAATTTCTTTTCAGTATTTGATAGAGGAGGATTTGGGTTAAATTCTTGTTCTTTGGTCTTTTTCATAGTTCTTGGTTCTTACAATCAATACTTATATTATTAGAAAAGGTTTGAATTAAATTGAAATTTTTCTCCCTGATAAACATCCTGATTTTTACTGGATCAATCCTGAGAACTGGCGTTTTACAGGGGAGAGTTTTATAAAAGATATACGATATTAAATTTCTAATTTACATTTTTAGGGGAGAGATAAAAATGTATTTTACTTTTTTTAATTCGTATATCTTGTTTGGAATTTTTCCGCCTTCCAGCTCGAGTTCAGGCTGAGGAGAGGCTCAAGCGGGAGAAGTCAAAGTTCAGCGGGGGAGAATAAAAACGAAAACCCCCACCTCTTGCGAAGCGGGGGTCTTATTTTATTTAGCGGGGGGAGTGCCATATAAGGCGAGTTCCATTTTCCCCTATCGAAGTGCCGTTGGGTCAATTCGGCTTGTCTATATCGGCTCGGATTTTAATGCCCTGCCTATCGGGAACCCTTTTAGTTTCTATATATTTTATAAAGATAATTATTAAGATTTAATTTCGGGGGGACTCTTGTTCATCTATATTCGGATTAAGCAATGTTTTGATTTTTTTTATCATATAGGGTTATTTTGAATTTACTATCGCTAATATCGAAGTTTCGCACGTTTCATTCCTTTCGCAGCAGCCACACTTGGTCGATGCTTGTGATTGTTATATTTATGTTTTCCCACATCACGATACGCCCAACAAGTTTCAGTAGATGCACAAGAAGTCATTGTAAGACCATATCCGATAATCATTACAGCAAGAAGGAGTTTTTTCATAGTGTTTGTTTTTTTTGTTATACTATCAATACTTTTTTAATTTAGAAAGGTTTAAGATATTTCAATTTTATTTACAAATAATCACTTCCGTTATTGAGTGTTGTTTTACTTTTAATGAACTCCATTACTTTGTCAGCATAATAAGATGAAGTCAATTCGTTCAGATAGCTCAAAGTTTTCCAATAAGCATCATATTCATTTGTCATAAAATTTCCTCCAACAACTTCCTTTTTACTATTGTAGTCAAGTGCTTTAATTGAAAGTGCATTTCCGTTCAAGTCAACCTTGATAATTCCTCCAACCGCATATTCTCCAATCTTAAATGATTTTGTTGCTTTCATAAGTTTGTTTTTTAATCAATACGATTTAATTAGAAAAAGGTCTAATTTTTATCAAAGAATTATAAATTAAACCACTAATCATAATTGATATAATCATATCGAACCAAACAAATAAAAACAAATCATCCCTTGTTGGTGTTTGAAATAATAAGATACTCATACAACAAATTGTATTTATTAGTAAAATACCAATCAAGGTTGCACCAATGTAATTTGACAAAGTTCTTTCCATATTTTTTTATTTTTTAGATTAGATTAAAAAAGGGATATTGTTAATACCCCTTTTTATGTTTATCCTTTCTTGAATAAGTTTTTTTATCCCGATACACTTTTTCTTTGTGTATGTTATACATACCCATTTCAAGCATAATATCTCGATGGATACCCTTATCCACTTTCACTTTTTCCTTTGCAGTATTTACCTTTTTCATTGTGTTTTAGTTTTTGTTGGTTCATAGTTACAATCAATACTAATAAATTGTAAATAGGTTTAAGAAAAACAAAAAAAATCCCCCCCAGAAACCAGCCCGTTTTTCTGGCTATGCTATAATATAGATATACGATATTAAAAAGGTATTTTACATTTTTTGCGTTATGCATTTTGTGTAATAAAATGTATTTTATTTATTTCAATTCGTATATCTGAAATTTACAATATCCAATTTTCAAGCACAAACACCTCAAAATATAATTTCATTTATTTTAATTTACCTTAAACCTTTTCCTATTAAATAAGTATTGATAATATAACCAACAAAAAAACTACGAAAATGAAAACCACCAACAAAACACTTAATGAACTTATCGCAAAGATTGTTTCAGTTTATGGATGTGATGAACAACAAGTATTGCGACTAATTGAAATTACAACGGATATGTCAAAGGGTGCAAAATTTGCAACAATCAAAGATTATTCATCGGACAAATCTGAACATTCTGAAATTGCAAATCATTCTATTATCTTAAACTTTTCATATAAAAATATGAAAAAAGATGATAAAGAAACTTTGAGAACTTTTGATGTTAATTTAGTTGATGTAAATAAATTCAATTATGATAGTATTGATACAAAAGGTATGGAATTGAGTGCATATAAAAATGAAGTAAGAAATTCACTACAAAATGCACTTTATGAAATAAATAACCCTAAACAAGTTGAAAGGGTAAATAATGATGATTACTTGAATGATATTTTAGTGTTTAATTGGAATACTGAAAGATTGTCAATAATTGGTCAAGGGGTAAAAAAAGAAACAATAGTTGAAGGAGAATATAAAAAAGTAAAGTCAGCACCTTTGACAATAGCAAAAAAGTTGATAATGAAACAAGCAAATTTAAGAGTTGATAAATATCGTAGGTATGCAATAGACAATTTAAGTATTGTTAATTTGCAAGGGGAAAATTTGGAAATTCAATAAAACAAGGCAAATTAAAAGGGGAAAAAATTTCCCCTTTTTTTATATTAAATCTTAAACCTTTTTAATTAAAATAAGTATTGATATTGTAACCAACTAAAAAACTAAACACTATGAGCAAGGTAAGATTAAAAAAATTCGCAGTAAATTTCTACAACAATCTTTTGAAGGAAGAAAAAAGAATAGAAATCGAAGCGTATCGCGAAAAGGAAGCAATCGAAATTGCAACTTTGGAATTGGACATCAAATGTTCGCATTGGACTGAAGAATTAGCAGAGTATTTTACACTACAAAAGGTTGAATTGGTCAAGTAGGTTTGATAGGTTAAACTTGAAAAGGGGTTGAACGAAAGTTCGCCCCTTTTTTTTGTATCCTGAAATTTCCCGTCAAATCCCTGAACCCGACGGTAAAAAAACAGGTACGATAAAAAACAGATATACGATATTAAATTTCTTATTTACATTTTTATAAGGGGTTTGAAAATGTATTTTACTTTTTTTTAATCGTATATCTTATTTGGAAATTTCTCGATCAACTGCCGGTTCCGGGCTGGAAAATTTCAGGATTGAACCCTGAGAAATTTTTTTTCAAAAGATGATAAAGATTGGGATAGAAAATACGTATTACTATTATAAGGGGTTAATGAAAAATAAATTTTCATACCCACCAAAGATTTGGTTAGGTAAATACGTATTACTATTAGAAGAAGTCAAACAATATAAAACTCAAAAACAAAATGAAAACAAATGTAGAACAACTTGTAAAGTTTGAAAATGAAACAATGAAATCATTAAATGAATTACGACCTATTGTATTTGACCTTTTTGGTAAAGGTGTATTGGGGGTAAAAATGTTTCAAGATGAAAATTACCTTCAAATAACCAATTACACTTGGGGTAGTGAAGAATACATTGAGAAGTTGAATAAACTTGTAACTCATTATGAATTTGCCAAAACTTTTTGGTACAATAATTTTAATGTACAAGAAGCAATAGACAAGTATAATCATTATTGTTGTGGTGTACTTATGAGAGAAGCAGAGAAGAAAAGAATTTTAACCTATGTTTATTTTATTTGGATGCTAAATATGGTAAGTGGAGAATTAAGGAATATCATTGTTTCAAGCAATTAAATGGAGTTTGGTAATTTGACAAAGGGGTTGAGAAATCAATCCCTTTTTTTATTCCTGCTGTCCTCCTGTATCCGCCGCAGGTTACTGGCTGTTTACAGTAGGTATTTATAAACAGATATACGAATACTAATTACTTATTTACATTTTGTCTAATAATTAGTACCCTTATTTTATGCTATTAAAGGGGTATATAAAGCCATATAATAAATACCCTATTGTATAAGGGTGCTAATTAAGGTTGCTATTTAACCACCCTCGTATCAAAAATTAACCGCTAAATTGCCCCCTTGCGGATGCCGGAGCTACTAAATTCATGTTTTTTCACCCATTTTTTCCAGAAACTATTTCAACCAATAACTTATTGATAATCAAATAGTTATAAAAAACCTTTCAAAAACTTTAAGACCCCTTTTCAAAAAAATTTTCCGCCCAAAAAAATTTCGTCAAATTCCAAACCAAGAAACCCCTCAAAAATTTTTTCCTAGAAATTTTACTTCAAAAAAAGGATCAACCAACAAAAGTTTAAATTTATTTAAATAAAAGTACTCATAGTACCAGAATCAAGAAAAATATAAACTGGTCAAATCCCAATCAAAACTTCAAATCCAAAAGTGGCTCAAAAATTTTTTTACCCAAAATTTTGTCTGAAAATGGGATCAACCAACGGCAGACAATAAAGAATTTTTATATATTGTTATCAAAGAGGCAATTGTAACATCGTGTAATACTCTTTGGTCTTTATTATAATATTTTTTATTATGGAACAATTTTAATTTAGTCTGGTCATAATTTTCTCTACAAAAGACTTGCCATTTTATTTTTTCAATATATTTTTCTCTTTGAGCAACAGTCATTTTCTTTTTGGAACGTTCCAGATAATTATTAATATATTCTGGGCTAAGTCTTTGCATGGTGTATGTATTTGCCCATATTAAATATCTAAAATCTAGCTCTGCTATTTCTTCGCATTTTTTACCTGCATATTTTCCTTCTAACATAACGTTTCCATCCTTAAATTCAAAAATATCAAATGGAAATAATTCAGATTCGCTTGTTGGTATTTGTTTAAAATCATAAAAATAAATTCTTGGTAATCTACCGGAAAATATAGTCAGTTTAAAAATTTCGTAAATAATTTCTGAAGTGGTATAACCACATAATTTATCATTTTCTTGTTCAAAAAATTCATTATAATAAACATAATTAATAAATGGACAACCTTTGTGAAATTTCAAACTAAATTTAGACGTATAGTTATAAATTCCCAAATTTTTAAAAAGATCAATTATAAATTGGTTTTTTTCTACACCTTTACTTACTTCATCAAAAAGAACTCCCATATCGAATCTGAGTCTATTTTTATCTCTTTTATCCTCATAATATTGATCATCGTCCATAAATTCATCAGTTGTCATAATTTGATAAGGAGCATTATTTTTGGTCAAGACTTCACGGATATAGTTTAATATATCTTCTTCTTTCATTTTAGACAGTTGATATGCTTCATCATTAATAAAATAAAATTTTTCAGGATATTCCATTTTGTTTAAAATTAACTGGTTTTAATTGAATTATTTATTTGATTATGTTTATAAGCTTTATCAAACAGCCCTTCAATTATTTCTTCATATTCAGGGGATTCAAATTCCGGAATGGTAATAAAACTTTCAAAATCATTTTTATTTAACCAATCTAATTTTTCTGTATCAATTTGACCGAGTCCAACAGGACCTAATGCCATTTCAAAATACATTTTGCTACCATTGAAAGACATTTCATCAAATGTGGAATTGGAAAGCCACAATTCTAATCTTTTTTCTAATTCTTTTTTAATTTGATTTTTTCTTTTTTTTGTCATTTTTTTTTATTTTTTATAAATTATTTAATTTTTCTTTTCTTTTTCCACTTTTTCAATTTAGGACAATTAAGATCAAGTGTTTGAATTTTGGATTTATAAACTTTTTTTGATTTAGGAATAGAAGATTTCATAGAATTAAGATTTCTATCAAAATCAGCTTCTAATTTGGTTTTTGACTTTCCTTTCCTATCTCCAATTTTATCAAGAGGGATAATGGATTCGTATATTTTACTTATCATGGTTTTACAAATATAATAAAAACTTCATTTCTCTGGAATTTGACCTTTCTTTTTATTATTTTTAAATATGAAAAAAAGTAAAAAACCGAATGGTTATTGGACTAAGGAAAGGTGTCATCAAGAAGCTTTAAAATATAATAGCATAAGTGATTTACAGAAGGCAAATGGAAGTGTTTGCCTTATAGCTCGCAAAAATGGTTTCATGGAGGAAATATGTAGCCACATGGAAAGGCTAATAAAACCTAATGGATATTGGAACAAGGAGAGGTGTCATGAAGTGGCCCTAAAATATGAGAGCAGGGTTGAATTCCAAAAAAAAGACCATAGTGTTTACCAAGCGGCCAGAAGAAAAGGTTTTCTTGATGATATATGTGGACACATGGAAAAATTAGTTAAACCTAATGGATATTGGACACAAGAAAAATGTCACGAAGAAGCATTAAAATATAATAGAATAGTAGATTTTCAAAGAGGATCCTCATCGGCCTATCATGCTGCTTTAAAAAAAGGATTTTTAGATAAAATATGTGGTCATATAAATTATGTATGTACCCCACATAAAAAGGTTGATTATGAACATCATAAAAAAATTGCTCTAAATTATAATAATAGGCGTGATCTTAATAAGAACCATCCTTCTATTTATCAAATGATAATAAAAAGGGGATGGAAAGAACTTTTAGACCACATGGAATATATTTTTTTACCTAATGGATATTGGACAAAAGAGAAAATTAGTGAGATTGCATTGAAATATGATAACTTCAAGGATTTTAAAAAAAATGATTTAAGGGCTTATGAGGCTATGTGTAAAAAAGGTTGGAAGGAGGAGTTGTGTCAACATTTCAAAGAAAATCCAAATGATTGGACAAAAAAAGAAAACTGTATAAGAGTTGCTTTAGAGTGCATAACAAGAAGTGAATTATATAAAAAATTTCCCGGTGCATATCATTCAGCATTAAAAAATTGTTGGTTAGATGAAATATGTCAACACATGGGTCCCAAATCTTCATTAAATTATAGATATATATATGCATTTGAATTTGATGATAATCACGTATATGTTGGGTTGACGCATAACATGAACAAAAGATTATTAGATCACATTTCTGGAAAAAACTCCAAAAAATCTCAAGCGAATAAGCACTGGGAAAAAACAGAGTCTTGTTTTGAATTTAAACTAGTATACCCTGAAAGCTTTGATATGAATGAAGCAGGATTGAAAGAAAATGAGGCTATAGAATTTTACAAAAAAAATAATTGGATTATTTTAAACAAAGCAAAAGCCGGTGGTTTGGGGGGGATGAAAGAAATCAATACTGAAAAGAATTTTTTAAAGATAGCATCAAAATACAAAACTTATTCAGAATTAAAAAGTAAAATTACCTCCCATTTTTTAACTAAGGCTATAAAAAATGGATGGTTAGAAAAAACAGGTCTTATAGATGATAGAGTTAGAAAGTGGAATAAAGAGGATGCTTTTGAAGTTGCAAAAACCTGTAAAAACATTGCTGATTTACAAAAAAAATATAATGGTTTGTATAAGTATCTTAAAAAAGAGAATTTTTTAGAGGAAGCAATGTCACACAAAGTCATTAGAGTACCTTATTCGCAGAAATATACTCTTGAACAATGCACCGAAACTTGTGCTAAATTTAACAGTAAAAATGAATTTCGTAAAGCTGAATATGAAATGTATGAATGTTGTAGATCAAACAAATGGCTTAAACTTATCAAAACTAAGATCGAAATAGAAAATAAATTGAATTATAAACCAAAATTGGCAATTAAAATAAATAAAAAAATAGAATCTTATGATTTTGAGAATATAATAGAAATCGCTAAAAGTTATAATAAAAGATCAGATTTCAAAAATGATTATCCGGATATATTCAAAAAAGTAATTAAAAGTTGTCATAGAAATTTAAGAAAACAAATAATTGGTCATATGAAAAACGACTTGGATGGAAGAAGTAAGAAAAAATCAATCTGGACTTACGAAAAATGCTTGGAAGAGTCCAAAAAATACGATAGCAGGTGGGCTTTCCGGAAAGGCAGCAAGACCGCTTATGAACAATCAATTAAGAATGGTTGGGTTGCCGAATTTTTTCCTGAAATCAAGAAAAACAAATCCAAATGGACCTACGAAAGGTGTTTTGAGGAATCCAAGAAATACAAGACGAGAATCGAATTCATAAAGAGAAGCAAGACTGCATATGTTAATGCATTCAAAAACGGATGGATTGACGACTTCATTCCCTCTTTAAGGAAACTAAAAGCAAAATAAAGCTAATAAAAAATCCCAAAACCCAAAAAGCCCCGAAAATTTTTTCCTAGAATTTTTTTGTCAAAAAAAGGTTCAACCAATTAATTACAACCCATCAACAAAGTATTCAATTTCAAAATCAATACCCAAATGATCAAATTTACCGATTTCCTTATCATTGAGTATATCTTGCATTATATCATCAAAAAGACCTGTGTATTCTGAGTTTACCCTGTCTTTTTCCTGTTGCGTGGAGTTTGTTTTTTTAGGACCTTCAAGTTGTAATTTAAAGAAAACATTAATATTATTAGAAAAATGAACTTGAGTGGTGATGGACGTACCAACACCATTTAGATATTCATTTACAAATCGGTCTTCAGATCTTTTTTTAACAATTCTATTAAATCCCTGCTTTAGTATCTCATCTCCGATTGATTTAGAAATAGAAGCTGCTGCCATTTCCAAGTTCTCATTTTCGGAAAATGCATTTTCATTTAAATGTTTCCTGATGGTGTTTTTAATAAATTGTCTTAAATTTCTCATGGTTATAAATAGTAAGGAATTTGACAAAATAAAAAAACCCACGTTTTTGGCGTGGTTTAAACTTCTCCGTATTCTATATTGCCCAATCTATTTAGCCAACCTTTACCATGAACGGCAAAAGTATCAGAGGATTTATATCTGATGGCTCTTTGTTTTTTTATTTGTTTGAATAATTCTTCTTGGTTTTGTTTATTGGCTATTTTGATCCAGATAACAGAAAAGGGATCATCAGCCGAAGAAATATCAACCCCCATATTCATTAGGGCATTTCTAAGGGATTCTTTGGTTCCGGAAGAACCTTGGTTTACGCAACCATCATATAAAATATTAGCTATGGACTGATTTGAAAAATGATGAAGGTTGTTTTGATCCCAATAATCTTTCTTATAGATTTTCAATGCACTGTCATAGGACAGGTTTCTCATATCTTCTGCTTTTGGCAATCTACCAAGGTATTTTGCTAAAATAGGAGCTGAGATACCATATTTGGTTCCGACAAATCTTTTACCATAACCTTTAATATTGATCCAGTTTCCTTTATCTTTTCTATCACCTGAATAACCAGCTTCATATATTTTAACATGTTTTTGGGCTTCATTGAAAGAGGATCTTCTTGTAGATGTTGGTAAAATTCCACTTTTTTCTTTAGTATCTTGGGGTTCTTGTATTTGTTCTTGATCTTGGTTTTGGACAACTTGAACAAATTCCTTTGCCATAACCGGATCAATTTTGTTTTGAGGAGATCCAACCAAAGTAGAAAGAGAAGCTACACCCAAAAACACTGCAGCAGTAGAGATTATAATTTTCCTTCTAATTTCTTTAGGAAGGTTTTTAATCTTCTCTAAGAACTTATAAAAATACTCTTGGACTTTTTCTTTAGGTAGTTTATCAACGAAGGATTTAATTTTCTTTGCTAGTTCGTCTGCAAAAGTTTCTTTTGAGGATGCTCCGGACAAATCCCATTGAAAAGTCAAAGGTAATTCATCTGGAGTGCCCTTTTTAATTTCTGGATCCCATTCATAGGTATTTGGACTTGTCCATTTACCATTTTCTTTAAGGAGGGAATATAAACCGTCAAATATCTGGTTAAATTCTCTTTCCAGCATTAAACTCTGAAAATCCTTATCCATAGAGATTATATTTTCTCTGATAAGGGATCTTAGTTTATATTCAGAATTTTTTTTCATAGTCTCAAATAAATAGGATAAAAAACCTTTAAAAAAAAACAAATTTTCATAGAAAAAAAACACAAGATACAATAAAAAAAATTATATTTATTATATAGACAAAACAATTTTCCAAACACTATAATTTAAAAATGAATAATAATGCAGAGAGCAGGTTAAATGATCTTGAGAGTTTTTTAAGTGAATCAGCGATAATTTCAAAAGCAGATTCAAAGGGCAAGATAACTTATGTAAATAAAAGGTTTGAAGAAGTTTCTGGATGGAAGCTTGAAGAGGTATTGGGCAAGGACCACAATATTGTAAATTCCGGAAAGCATCCAAAAGAATTTTGGTCGGAGATGTATAGGGTTGTTACAAAAGAAAAAAAGGTTTGGAATGCAGTATGCACCAATATTTCAAAAAGCGGTGAATTATATTACGTTGATACGTTCATAAAAGGGAGTTTTGATACTGAGGGTAATTTGACTGAATTCATGTCTATTAGACAAGATGTTACAGACCTTAAGAAAAAGGAACTAGAAATTCACAATAGAATGAGTGCAATAAATAAATCTAACGCAGTTATTGAGTTTGATTTAGAGGGTAAAATTATTTTTGCCAATAATTTATTTATAGAAACTATGGGATATTCTTCACAGGATGAAATAATTGGGAAGCATCACAGAATTTTTATAGACGATGAATACGCAAAAAGTGATGATTATTTTCTTTTTTGGAAAAAGTTAAGAGATGGTATATTTTTTTCTGGTGAAATTTCTAGAATTCGAAAAAATGGGTCTTTAATATATTTACAGGCCACTTACAATCCGATTATTGATGTAGACGGTAAGATTTATCGTATTATGAAAATTGCCATTGACATTACTAATTCATATGAGCAAAAGAAAGAAATCGAAAAGAAAAACACTTATTTAGAACATGCAGCAAAAATATTGAGACATGATATGCATTCTGGTATCAATACTTATATGCCAAGAGGTTTAAGTTCTTTAGAAAGGAGATTAAAACCTGAAGATATTATATCATTAAAAATTGAGGCACCAATTAAAATGATTAAAGAAGGTTTAAAACATTCTCAAAAAGTATATAAAGGTGTTTATGAATTTACAAATTTAGTTAAAAAAGATGTTGTTTTAAACAAATCGGAATGTGATTTAAAAAATATATTATCTGATTACTTATCATCAACAGCCTATAGTAGCCAAGTTATTATTGATAGTTTACCAACCATTGAAGTTAACGAAGCTTTATTTTGTACTGCAGTTGACAACTTGATTAGAAATGGTTTAAAATATAATGATTCGGATACTAAGTTTGTTAAAATATATTCAGAGGGAAATTATATTTATATACAAGATAATGGTAGGGGAATCACACAAGAAGATTTTGATCACTTATCTAAACCATATATCAGAAAAGAAGGGCAAAAAGAATCTGGTACTGGTTTAGGGTTAAATATTTGTGTTGCAATTTTAGAGGAACACGGATTTGTTATTACCTGTGAGAAAAATGAAATAGGAACAAAAATGAAAATAAAAACAAAACAAACAAAATAAAAAAAACAAAAAAATGATAGAATCAATTTTATTAGTAGATGATGAGGATTTATTCCACTTAGTATTTGAGGACGCTTGTTCATTACTTGATATAAGTTTGTCTTTAAACTCATTAAATAGTTCTGACGAAGCTGCTAAACTATTTCAAAAATGGTTTCAAAGTGGTAATGATAATAATAAGCCTGAATGCGTATTTGTTGACTTAAACATAATTGGTAGTTCTTTTGATGGTATTGAGTTAATTAGAAAAATTAATTTTGAATATGGCAATAACGTAGTTGTAGGTATTATTTCATCATCAAATGAACCGGAAGAACAAGCAAAAGCAGTTCAGGCTGGTGCTCAATTTTGGATTATTAAATCTGACGATATTGAGCCACGTTTAGATGAGTTCAGAAAAGATTTTGAAGGTTATAAAAAAAGAACCTTACCATTTAAAGTTTATAAATGATAAGATTAAACCAAAATAGTGAAGATGAGTTAATTAGAATTCTTGATTCCAAAAGTATTGGACTTGAGGGGAATATTATTAAATTATTTGAAACTGATAATGATGAATTTAAGTCGTACTTAACTAGGTGTGTAGAAAAGGATAAAGAATCAAGACGTAAAAGATTAGAGATAACAAAAAAAGTTCAAATACAAAATAATGAGTTATCTAATTTAAATCTAGAAAATCAAAAAATGTTAGAAAATCTTCAGTCAACATTAAAAGAAGCTGAAGAACAAAAAATAAAAATTAAAGCACAAAACGAAGAGTTAATTGAATGGAGGGTAGAAAACGAAAAAATTCAACAGGATCTACAGAAGGAAATGATTAAATCTGAAAATGCAAGAATCCAAGCAGAAGAAGCGAAGAAAAACGCAATAAATGATTTAGATATACTCCAAAAAAGAAACCAAACAGAACTTATTTCCACAATCGTTAAATTTTCCTTATGCATCATTGTTGGTGTTGGCATTTTTACTACAGGGGTATATATCTTTACTGTTATACAGGGCAAGGATACTCAAATTATAGGTGCCGTTTGGTCAAATACATTTGGGATTCTTTTAACCAATGCTTTTTCTATTGTTGGAACCATCATGGGTGTTAAATATGCTTTGGAAAAAAAAGATTAAAGTATAAAAAAATAGAAATTTGGTTGGCGGGGCTTCGCCTTTTATTTTATATACAGGACTTTATGAATTCAACAATTTCAAAAGCAGAGTTATTGAAATTAGAATTATCTGGCTGAGAGAATTTTATCCATTTATCTAATTTCGATTGGTCAATTTTATTGGTGATATAATATCCTTTATCAGAAAGAGATTTAGCATTAAATTTCTGTTCGAATTGATTTTCAATAGGAATAGACCAGATTTTCTTATTTAGATACAGGGCTTCAGAAATAGTAGAAAAACCTGAATTGGTTATGACTCCATAACAATTTTTAAATTCTGAAACAAATGATGTCCTATTAATCGGCATCAAAACGATGTTATTTTTTTTATATCTATAACTTTTAACGTCAGGGTGAAATACCTGAAATCCAGAAATTTCTTCTGGTAGTTCTAGATTTTTAAAGCAATCAATAATATCTTTTAAATTCCAATGAGATAAATAAACTAGAACAAATTTGCTTTGGGATGTATTTTTAGTAAGGTTTAGATCTATTATTGGTCCAAATACATTTTTATTTTTATCTGGAAAGAAATCTATTGAAATATTAATATCAGTTGGAGAGAAAAAATTTAGGAAAAACTTTTTAAATGGATTTTTGGTTTTCTTTTTTATAAAATTCTGGTTGCTTATACCGATTGATTTGATGTTATTTAATTTAGCTCCGTAAGCAGTTATAGGTTCAAAATCTGAAATTACCAAGTCATAATCTTTGAAATTAACTGTTTTTAAATCTTGGGAGAATTGTTGTAAGTCAAAGTTCTTAAAAGATTTGAGATAATTAATTTTACCTGATTTTTTAAATAAGAGGTCAAATCCCTTAAATTCATATTTAAGATTTAATATATAGGATAATTTATTTTGCTTACCGGATACCAGAATATCAACTTGATGATTTTTTTGTAGAAGGGATATGATTTGGGTACTTCTGGTTATATGACCATTTCCAGTTCCTTGTATTCCATATAATATTTTCATTTGGGGTGTTTATAAATTTTCCAATCGGAGTCAATGTTTTCAAGTTCTAAAGAGGTTAAATTTTCAACCCAATCACCGGAGTTCATATAAACAACTTTATGATCTTCGAAAATGTATTCTTTAATATTTGGTTGATGTATATGGCCATTAACAACGTAGTCAAATTTCTTTTTTGATGCGGTTTCACAGGCAATACTCTCATAGTCTTTTATATATTTTATTGCAGTTTTTACGTTTCTTTTGACATGTTCAGATAGGGAATATTCTTTAATACCTATTTTTCTGCACAAGTTATTATAAACTTTATTGAATTTAATTAGATAGTCATAACCTTTTCCTGCTATTTTGGAAATAAATTTTCCAAATTTGTATTGCATAGCGATATCAAAAACATCACCGTGAAATACCCAGTAATATTTTCCATTTATTTCTAATTCTAAACTATCTAGTTTATGTAAATTATTTATTTCGAGAATATCAAATTTTCTCAAAAATTCATCATGGTTTCCGGTCAAATAATAAATTTTTGTACCGTTGTGTAAAAATTTAAGTATTTTTCTAATTACTTCGAAGTGTGAATCTGGAAAATATTTTCTCTTAAAATTCCATCCATCTAAAAAATCGCCAAGGATGATTAAATTCTTTGGTTCTATGGATTTTAAATATTCACAAAGTTCTTCAGCGTGACAACCGACTGTACCTAAATGGACATCACTTATGATACAATACTCTAATTTTCTTTTCAATTTTTAAGTTTTGTTTTTCGATCATAAATAATAGTTAATAACGGATAACTAATTATATTAACGATAACTTAATAAACGAATTTTTCTATAATATAATAGAGATTAAAAAGAAAAGTATTTAAATGAACGGGTATATATTTTAAGATTCATTACTAAACCTTAGCATACCTTCATCGTCAATATAAAGATCTACTTCTTTTAAGTTATGAGCTGCAGTCATTAATTGATTTTCATTTTCGTAGGTATAGTCAAAAAAACCTGAACCGTGTCTATTTCTGGTAAGCCAAATATCATGTCCCAGACGTTCTAAACCATTTTCATTCACAGCTTCATTTACAGCTTCAATTCCTGCTAATTTTATAAACTTTTTAATATCAAGATAAGCTTGAATCAAAGAGTCTGTGGTAATATAATCTTTACTAAAAGAATCAACTCCTTTGGATTTAAGTTCTTTTTGCATTCTGATGATTTTATCTATTTCGCTTTCATCTTCATCATCGTCGTCATCATCGTCAAAATCATAATCTTTTTCTGAATTCCCTGTATCTTTTAAATTTTCTTCTTCTGTCCAAAGTGCAGCTTCTAAATAGCCGTTCATAATTTGTTTTATTTCAGATTCGGTCAAATCATTCATATCTTCATTTTCTTTAAGGATACCGGCAAGAACTTGCATTCTTTTTATTTCATTGATAAGATTGCTCATAAAAATAAATAGGATTCTAAAATACGTTTTACAAAAAATTAAATTTTCATATTATTTATCAAAAAAAACAAAACAAAATGGGAAGAAGAATAAAAGAGGGTAAAAAACCCGGAAACAAGAAAAACATAGCAAAAAACGCTAAGAGAATAAAAAGCAATATTGAGATCCTTAAGGGGTTAAAATAAAAAAAATAAAAGCCGTCCAATGGGATGGCTTTTATAATTTAATTATTTTAATAAATCTTGGATGGTTTTATCTTTTATGTTACTGCTTCTACTGCTTCCAAAATAATAACCTGCAATAAGCATAAAGATATTTGTAACAGATGTTACTACGCTAAAAGTTATATTTTCGCTGGGTTTAATATTTCCCGTTAGCACTAAAATAAATAAAACACAAGTAAATACCGTAAAAGTAAGAGCTATAAGTGGTCCAGTATTTTTAGATAACCAACTAGCATCTGGGGATACATTTAAAGCAATTTCTTTAGCTCTAGCGTCTTTACGATCTTCCAATTCCAATCTTAAATATTCCAAATCTTGTTCTAAAAATTTTAAAGCAGTTTCTTTTTGTTCTGGCGACAATTCGTCAGATCCCATTATTATATCTTTTATATTAGAGGCTGCACCAACCCAATTCCCTGTAGCTATTTTTCCAACAGTATCAATTAATTTAGTTGAATTGGAAGAAGTTAGGAATTTACCTAGTTTGGTTTCTTTAAATGGTTTACTCATGATAAGTTAGTTATATTTATAAATATATTTTAAAATAAATTCATATTTATATTTAATATAGATATATTGAAATGAAAAATAAAAACTTATTGTCTGAAATACATAGAATGAAAGAATTGGCTGGGATTATTTCAGAGTCCAGTATGTTAAATGAGGATTATTTGGAATTAAAGTCCATAGCAAAACAACTATATACTTTATTAAAAAGTAAAGGATATGATGTTCGCTTAGTTGAGAACAGCAGTAAAAGTAAATATGCTGGTGGCACAACTTTGGCTGGACAAAAGTATCTAAACAACAAAGGTGGCAGTGTGGAGATACATCAATTTTCCGATGTTGAACAAATTGGTGTTTTTGTACCTGCTTATACCATAATGTATCAATTTATAAAAAATCCAGCAAACCATAAATATGTAGAATCCGTAATAGCAAAAAATCGTCCGGATCTTGTGGGAAAAAACATAGGACTAGATGATACTGAAAAACATTGGACTCATATAAAAAATTTCATGTACGGAAAATCTGGAAAAATTGCTGAAATTTCAGATTTCATGAAAGATCAAGGAATAAGACAAACCATAGGTGCTTTAGGTAAGGAATTACAAAATGCAATTAAGTCAAAATACCCAACTATGTTATTCAGTTTTGAAGACGATGCAACTGGGTATTCAATGTATTTTGCTGAACCAAAAACAGCTAAGGGTGGTATTAAAAATCCAAATCAGCGTCCTAATGCACCGAAGCCTGAGGGCAATGACCAACAAAAAATGGCAGCTGAAGATTCTCAGATAAATGAAAGAGGTTTGGCTTTTAACCAAAAGACTTTGACTCCTAGGACTGACGGAAGTGATTTACCATATCATGCACCAGTAACAACAAACAAACCTCATCCAAATAGAAAAAATAGATTCAAATGAAAAATAAAAATTTATTAAGCGAAATACGCAGGATGCAAGAACTTGCCGGAATAATTACTGAGGGTAATGTAAATGAAAATTGGTATAGTGTAAAAAAATGGGATGATGCAGGTCAAAAGTATGTTAGTCATTTAGGTGGAAATATTGATGGCTTGAAAGAACAGCCCAAGTTCAAAGTAAAAGATGTTGTAAAAATCAAAGCATATCAAAAAGAGTATATGGCTCAAATCATAGGAATTTTTGCGAATTATGATACTCAGGAAATATTATATGGAGTGAGGATTTTTTCAGATCCTACAATTCCAACAAGTAGTACATCGCTTGATAAAATCGAAGAAGTTGATATAATTGAAAAATTGTCTGAGATACCAGATAATATAAAAAACAATCCAAAATTCGAGAAATAGTATAATAATACATACATTATAATAATTTGTATAAAACCCTGTATTTTACAGGGTTTTTTTTATTAGATATTTTTATTAATTTAATAAAAAAAATATTATGTATAATCCTTGGAAAACCATTAAAACAAAAAATGTTTATGAAAATAATTGGATAAAGGTTGAGGAGAGTGATGTTATTGCTCCGTCTGGTAAAGACGGTATTTATGGGGTGGTTAGACCTAAGAATTATGCGATTGCTATTTTACCTTTGGACGAAGAATATAATACATGGATTGTAGGTCAATACAGATATACAACAAATAGTTACGAATGGGAATTACCTAAAGGTGGCTGTCCTATTGATGAAGAGGGACCAATGGAAGCAGGGAAAAGAGAATTATTAGAGGAAACTGGTATATCTGCAAAAACTTGGCAAAGGGTATTGGTTTCTAACCTTTCAAATTGTTTTACGGATGAGGTTTCATTTTCATATGTGGCAAAGCATTTAAGTTTTGGTGAATCAAATCCAGACGATAGTGAAATATTAGAGGTTATAAAAGTAAAATTTGAAGATTTGGTTAATATGGCATTAAACGGGGAAATAAACTGTGCTCTTTCACAAGCAACAATTTTTGCAGTAAAAATAATGATTGATAAAAAAGAAATATAAAAAATTTTAAATATGAAAATAGTTTACGGAGAAAAATCCTATATGTCTGGAGGAGACAATCATCTTATGGAAGATGGATATGATTATATGTTATTTCGTCAGGATTGGAACGGATCTGAAAAAATTTATTTTAACAAAGGGGATATAGATCATATTTATGAAAAGATAAATGAAGGAACCATATTAATTCATCGTAATTATTCGATATTATACTGTAAGAACGATGAATTGTTTAATGAAATTGAAGATCTTGGATGTTTCAGTATGGTTGTAGATTGAGAAAAATTTATATTGGCGAAATTAATATAATATTTTATTTTTCATCACAATCATTTTCTTTTGATTTTTTATTTGTAGCTGCATTGAATTGATATCCGAAAATAATCAATACTATATTTTTTATAAGCTCAAACAAATTATCGCTCATTTCTGGGGTAAGAAGTGGCTTTTCTGATATAATCAGCTTATCAGCAACAAAAAGTCCTGTAAGAGTTGTAAGTAAAAGTGAAACGAATCTGGTCAACCATTCTTTATCATCAAATTTATGGATTTTTGTATTCATATATCTGACTAGAAAAACTATGAAAGCAAGGGAAATTATAATTCCTATATGATCAAATATTAATTTGTGATAAGATGGTTCCATTAACAATAAATAGATTTATTTTAATATTTATTTAAAAATATAGATAATATGTCAAATAAAATTACATTAAGCGAATTAAGAAAACTTATAAAACAAGTAATAAATGAAGGTCCATATGATGATATAGATTTCGGTTTTTTAGATCAAGAAGATCAAGAAAAAAATGCTTTGAGGATTCAGGCATCTGAAGAATTTTATAATAAAATGGTTAAGGATTTAGATATTTTGAAAGAAATATATCGTTTGTTCACTTCTTCTAATGGTGAAGAAAATGCATTTTCAAAGTTTAAAGATTCACAATACTATAGCAGGGTTGAACATTATATGGAAGATTTATATAAAAATGTTGAATACAGAAAAAAATTTGGAGATGGGCAGTTATTAAAAATATGTGAATCAACTTTTGAAAAATTCTTTAGTGCTGCTTATGAAGCTGCCAAAAAGAGACACGAAAGAAAACAAAGTGAATTATAAGAAAACCCCTCAAATTGAGGTATTTTTTATTTAAGATCCAGAAACCCAAAAATCTATTTTAGATACTTTTTCACCTGTTGTTTTTTCAAACCATCTTTTTACTACTTCTTTAATATCTTTATCGCTCATGGTAAAATTCATTTTGACAAGTCTAAAAAGAGTGTCATCAGCATATAAATAATTATTTTCCTTTTTTATACCCAGAACTTCAGATTCTACTTCGAGGTCAAAAACAAATTCGTCATTCTTATCGAAGTATTGTATTCCGTAAACTTTTTTACCCAATTTATCAACTGCATATGATTTGGATTTTAGTTCACCCAAGTCAAAATCTAAGAAATCATAAACAAGATCTTCATCACTTTGTATTTCTAATTCTCCAGAAGAAATTCTATCTAAAACACTCTTTTCGTGAGGTTGCAGACTCTTTTCTCCATATTTTGCCACCTTGTCTAATATATCATCAAGTAAATCATCTTGATAACCTTCGTTTATGGATTTTTGTTTTTTTAATCTCTCTGTTTTCTTTTTAGATTCTTCTTTTTTACTTTCTGCATATTCCAAAGCTCTTTTCAATCTACTTTTAGTTTCCGGATCTTTTGCGTTTTCAAAAGCAGCTCTTACTCTTTGGTGAATAAGATTTATTATTTGAGATTGTCTTTTGTGTGATTTGGACTTAAAACTAGGTTTATTAAGTGTATCGGCTATATCTTCTTTTGTTCTAAATTTTATTGAAACTGTATCATTAGGATTTTCATCTGTATATAATCTTCTACCAGAACCTTTTGGTTTTTTGCCTGTACCTACTTCAGGATCAGATTCATTTAATTCAAATGATTCTTTAATAATTTGTCGTATATATTCTCTTAAATTTGACTCCATAGTAATAAATATTAAATAAAATTAAACTATTTATTTCTGTATGAATTTACGTTTAGAAATAAGAGAGATAATAAAATCCATTTTAAATGAGGGAAAAAACCCATTTGAAGTAATGGATTATTATTTAAAAAATGAACCTGCTCTTATAAAAAAACTTACCACAAAAGACAATGCTTTATTAAAGAGATTAGCTTATTTGGATATTGAATACAATCCGGAAAAATTAGAAGTTGGTAAAATATTTCCTTGGATATTAAACTTATGGAAAAAGGGCGATCCTGTTATTTTAAATTTAATATCTGGTACTCCAGATGCCAATTTACTTAACAAGTTTAAATCCTCTCAGGAATTATTTAATAAAGGTTCTTTTAAAAAATCTATAGGTGTTACTGATATTCAAAAATTCAAGAATGTAAATGATTTTATAGAAAAGGTAAGTGCAGCATTTATTGAACCTACTGAACTACCGGCTTTTGCAAATTTTAATGCTGATGAGATTAATAAAGATATTAAGGAAGGTATAATTGCAAGAACTAATTTATCTAATGACAATTTCTTTATCATAACTCCATTAAAGAAAAAAGGAGCTTGTAAATATGGAAATGTTCATAATAAAGAAAATCAATGGTGTACTTCTAAGGTTGAAAACAACGCTTTTGATTCTTACAAAGATGGTATTCTTTATATTTTTATGGATAAAAAAGATAATCTTAAATCTAAGTATCAGTTATTTTACAAAGAGGGAAGATTTCAATTCATGGATGAATTTAACAGACCTTTTAATTATGAAGGGTTTTTTGATGAAAACATAGATGTTTTTCAAAAGTTGTTTCCAAGCGTAGTAAAAAATTTAGAAAACAAAGAAGAAGGAGATCCAAAACTATTTAGTCAAATTATTAATTATTTTCCAAGATATTATAAAGAAATTTATTTTACGAATATAGAGAAATTTTCAAAAGGATTATTAGCAGATTTAATTCAAATAAATCAAGGTAAAATAAATCCTGAAGAATTCTTCTCAAGTGAAAAAGTTGAGGAAATAGCGGGATTTGAATATGATGATTTTACAGTATACAAAGATAGAATTGTTTTTGATTGTAGTTTAGATTCTATTAATGATGTATTACCAAATTATTTTTGGGCTTATAAAAATGGATATCAGTACTATGAATTTAATTCGGAAGAATTTGATTATATGTACAATTACATAAAAGAAGAAGATAAACCCAAATGGATAAGTGTCATAAAAATTTTTGATAAAGATTTTAAAGATGATGAATTCAACGATGATGGGACACTATATAGATCAATTACTGACGGGGTTACTGAAAAATACTTTGATAAACTTTTATACAATTTTTCTGGAGCATATGAAGAGGCAGTAAATAACGCACAATCAACATGGATTGATGGGGTTATGGATAAATGTCCTTTTGGAATTAGAAATGATTCGATAACTTTTGAATATAAAAAAGTAGCAGAATATTGTTTGCAAAGTAGCTATCTAAATCCAGAAAAATTTTTTGATATTATAGAGCGATGGATGGACAAAGAAGGAATAACTGATGATAATTATTATGATTATTTTAATAATCAAATAGATTATAGTGAGGCAGAAAAAGCACTATCAGATGGTATAGATGAAATTATTGAAAATATAAAAGACGATGAAGAGCTTCAAGGAAGTTTAATAAACAAGGAAAAATTGGATAAGTTTATTAAAGATCTTAAATTTATAAAAGGATACAATGAATATTATTTAGATACAGAATTTGCTAGGATTAAAATTAAAAAAATAGATTTAGAAAATGACAGAATATTTATTCAATATTTTGAATTAAAAAATGATAAAAAACATGAAGGTTGGATAGGTATAGATGATTTACCTAGATATTCTACAACTCCAATGTTATTTGAAATTAAAAAAATAAGAGAAATTATAAGAGAATTATTAAATAAATAATTATTTTTTTGACGAGAAAAAAATATCTTTAGCAACAAAAAATCCTTTCTTTTTTTCAAGGTATGTAACTTGCCTTCCTTTGTCAAAGTCAAAATGCCATACGTTTTCTTCATCTTTTAAATATATAACATCAAAATAATTATGAACTTTTTCATAATCGGTTTCTATTTGGTATGTTGTATGGACTTCGTAGCATTTATTGTTCTCTAAAAAAAATATGATATTGTTCAGCTTTACACCATCAACAGTATGAATATAATCTGGAAGATCATCCATTATCTCTATGTTCTTATTTAATTTGACTGAACTTATTATCTCATCATGTGATTTTCCAAAATATTTATAGCCTTGAGATATTGATAAATAGGGGATTATGATAAAAAGAATAATAAATATTTTTTTCATTTCTTAATTTATTTAGGAGACTAAATTAATAAAAAAATGATAATAAAAAAACATATAATATTTATTTAAAAGTTAAATAAATGAATAAAATAGAATTAGAATATAAATTAAGAAATCAGATTAGGTCTATTTTAAGAGAATCTGTATCAGAAAATAGAGAAATTGCTTTAGGTCATGAAGAAATTGATGCTTTAGAAAAAACTCTAAAACCAGATGAGTATGTTTGGTTAGATGACAGAACCGGTAATTTAACTGGTGAAAAAGTAACAAAAAAAGAATATCTAAAAAGGATGTTGAGACGTGCAGTAGATGATAAAAAGTGGGACAAAGTCCAATCTGCTATTTTATTTTTAGATACTCAAATTTAAGAAAAAAATTTTTTTTAACAAATTGCGGTTTTTAAAAATTGGTTCATATTTATGTCCAATTATGTTGAAAAGACCTAGCCGACACACGAAGATTTATAAACCAAAAAAAGAAGAATCCCTTCCTAAAAGAAGGGATTTTTTTTTGTCAAATTGTAACCTTTAAAAAAAATAAATTATATGAAAAACACAGAAATCTACAATGAATTAGTCCAAAAGATGAGAGAATTCTTTTTGGCAAAGAACTTCAAAGAAGTTCCTGCACAGTCACGTCTGTCAATTTTAGCAGCGTGTGAAAATCCACATTCAGTAAAAACATTTGAATATGGTGGTTTATTATGGCCCTTACCACAAACAGGTCAAATGTGGTTGGAATATGAACTTCTTAAAAATCCAGATTGGAATGGTGTTTTTTGTATTTCTACTTCTTATAGAGAAGAAAAAAATCCAATTCCCGGAAGACATGAATTGATTTTCCCAATGTTTGAATTTGAATCTAAGGGTGATATGAAAGTTCTTTTAAAATTAGAGAGTGAATTATTAGCACATTTAGGATTTGATTCTCCAATAGAAGTTAATTATGAAGATGTTTGCGAGGAATATGGTGGAGTAAAAATTTTAGAAAATGAGCATGAAACAAAAATGTGGGAAGAAAAAGGATCTGTAATTTCACTTCAAAATTTCCCTTTAAGAACAAATCCTTTCTGGAACATGAAACATAATTCAGAGGGTATTTTCAATAAAGTCGATGTTATATTATACGGTCAAGAGACAATAGGATCTGCAGAGAGAAGTTGTGATGTAGAAAAAATGAGAGAGATGTTTTATACCATTGAAAATGGTGGTTATTGCAATAAACTTTTTGAATTATTCGGTAAAGAGAGAGTAGAAAATGAATTAGAAGAGTTCTTAAATTTATATTTCTTTCCGAGATTTGGTGCTGGAATTGGTATGACTAGATTGGCAAGAGCATATCAATTAATGAAGGAAGAGAAATTAGTTATGGCATAATAAATAATCCCCCCCAAGAAATTGGGGGGTTTTTTTATCTATTTATTTGTATGAATTTATTGCGTAAAAAAATTAAGGAGATTATTCAGGAAATTTATTTGAATGAATTTACTGACGATGAATATGCAACTATAAAATCCCAATATTCTGATAAAAGAATAATTTTAAGTCATGAAAATGAAATTGACTTTTATCCAAGAGATGAACATCAAAGAATAACTTATAAACCCAAAGGTTTGTGGTATGGATTCGGAACTTCTTGGCTAGAGTGGGTCAGATCCGAAATGCCAGACTGGGAAAAAGATTATAAAAGTATTTTCTTATTGGAAATTAATGAAAGTTCGGTTTTAAAATTAAGCAGTAAGGAAGAATTGATAGAATTTACTAAAAACTATTCTCCTTCACACAATTCAATAGGACCATCTTCAACATCTTATTCTGAAAGAAATTTGATTGATTGGTCAATGGTTGCAAATAAATATGCTGGCATAGAAATAAATCCTTATATCTATTCAGCAAGGATGGATGAATTTACAAATTGGTATTATCCATGGGACGTTGCTTCAGGATGTATTTGGAGAAAAAGTGGTATAAAATCAATTAATAAAATTGATTTATAATTTATTTTTCAATAACAAATCTTGATTGAAGAGTTTTTTCATCACCCAATATTACTAATTGATATAATCCATTACTTAATTTATTGAGGTCAAAAACTAAATAATTTATATCTTTCAATAAATTTAAATTTTGACTAAACACCTCTCTTTGATTAGTATCATAAATTTTTAACAAATAATTTTCTTCTTTTTCACTAAAAATATTTATTTGAACTAGACCGGTAGAAGGATTGGGAAATAATTCCAAATGTTCTTTTGGGGTACTTTTTATTTCTCTGCAACTAAAATTTATAGGTAATGCTTTATTGAAACTTTGACCACAATCGTTTTTACTTTTTACTCTAATTCCATTTGTAGAATTTGAACCGAAATTTACATTTACATTTGTAAATGGAGTTGTCAATTTATTTGTGGTGGATGTAATTCCACCAGCAGTTATAGTTGATCCGAAAGGAGCTATCCACTCGTAATTAATTGCATTATAAACTGGTAGAATTGAATATTGAACATTTTGTTGACCGGCACATGGATTTGCATTTCCTGTAATTACTCCGGGTAATTGAGGTATTGATTTTATTAATTGAATTCGATTGCTACTAGATCCACATACATTACTTCCGTTTACTTGCAATGTAACATCAGTAAAATTATTATCAAAATTGATATAGACGGAATCTGTTCCTTGTCCAAATGCAATAATTCCTCCATTACCTATAAAACTCCAATTATACTGAACTCCTCCAACTTCATTTACGCTATAAATCTCAGCAGAATTACAAACTCCATAAAAATTGCCTTTAATTTTACTCGGAGTAGATGGTGCAGTTTTTACCCAAACAAAAAGGGATTCAGCAGGAGAAGTTCCACAAGAGTTATTTGCTGTAACTACCAAATGTCCATTGGTAGTTCCAGCATTTACGCTAATTGAATTTGTATTTGAATTTCCGACCCAACCACTAGGTAAAATCCAAGTATAAGAAGTTGCTCCGGGAACAGCAGTACAAGTATATGTAGCTGTATTACTAATATTTAAACAAATAGTTCTCGGTCCTAATATTGTATCTGGTTTAGTTGGACATGGTAAACAAGGCGACAAACAACTTGATGTGTTAATGTTGTTTAACATTAAATTTGTTGGTTGTGGACCGAATCCGTTATTAAAATTAATTCCAACACTACTTAACAAATGACAATAAGACATTATTGTTCCACCATTGCTTGGTATTGGTCCCACTAAACACGAACCACTAGAATAACCAGCTGTTGGACCACATCCATCTATTGCGGTGTTATTACCATTCCAAACACAATCATGTGTGTGTCTTGAACCTAATAGATGACCTTGTTCATGACTTAAAACATTTACTGTCCAAGAATAAGTTGGAACCACTTGATAAGTTGTATTGATATCGGAATATGCCATTTTGTATCTCGATTGAGATGAGCATAAGCCATCGACGTAAGCAATTCCTCCACTACCTGTATATCCAACTAAATGTGCAAGATCACCATTGAAAGAAGTTCTATAGTTTCCAAATTGATTTAAGAAGTCACCAGTACTTGGTCCTGTATAAGGATCTGTTGTTGTCCAAACGAAAATAGTTGATAAATTAATATTTATTCCATCGTTTGCATACAGTGTTGCAACTTGGTTAAAAGCTCCTTGAATATATGTGTTTACGTTTGCAACATTTCCTTTATTTAAAAAAATATCATAATCAACCTCATAATAAAAATCTACACAATTTATTGAAGTCGTATTTATTGGATATTTAGATATTTGATTATTTGAAATTTTTCCGGGAACATTCAAATAATCACAATTATAATTTGGGATGTCGACTAAATTTACATCTCCATACATAATATATCGATCTTCTTTTAATAATTTACCTATTGTTACATTATCAAAATCGTCGCTATAAAATCCAATAATTTCATTATTAGAAAATGTAAATGATGCAATTGAATAATAATTTCCATTCACTATGCCACGATAGTGAACAATAGTATCTTTAATTTCAAAACAAGAGTTTTTATCTGTACTTAAATAAAAATCATCAGATAAAATATCTGTTTTATATAATAATAATTCAATACAATAATTTTCTACTACAGGTATTTTTAATCTCAGTAAATCAGGTTGAGATTCTATTATTTGATTTTTTACAGAGTTGTCAATGCTTAATAATGTATAATCTCCAAGTTCATTGAAAATGTTTTCTGGCTCTCTTTCCCTAGACAATTGAAAGGGTTCAAAAGTTTGAAAATAATTATTTGCATCTACCAGAGTATTAATTTTCTTTGACACTTGTCCAATCTGTTCTCTATCTTTAGAATATGAATCTATTGGTAAAAAGACAATAAATATCCATGCAATTAAATTGCTAAGAAGACTAAAATTTTTCATTATTAAAAATATTAAATTATTAAATACAAATATACAAATACAAATTCAAACAAAGAACAAATGAAGTTCTAAGTTACGACACATATATAATGAAAAATACCCTAAAAAAAATTATAACGATTCTTCTCCAGAACCAGAGTTGTTCTCGTTTTTGTTTTTAGAAGTCAGATATTTGTCGACAGATGCAATTCCGAATGCACCTAGTGTAATCCACAAAAATCCGTCATAAATAAATTCATTAATGTGTAATTGTTGTCCCATTGCTCCTGTAACTATGTCTACAACGAAGCAAACAACCATCATGATGAAAGAACTAAATCCAACAACTGATTTTTCATTAATATCGTTGTCATCCATAAACATTTTCTTGAAGAAGTTTTCTACTTTCTTCTGATTTTCTTTAGTAGTCATTGTGTTTTGTTTTGTTTTGTTTTGTTTAAATAAATATAGAGAAATAATTAAAAAAAAATATGTAAATTAAGCAGAGTAGCCAAATTCCATAATACTATCTCCGTTACCGTAAATGTTTTTTGCTTTTACTTTTTTAGACAATATTTTAAAATTATTACCTAAATGTGCTTTTCCGTGATCGACAGCATATTGCCTTACAGTTGTAACCCAGTCTCCATCATTTATTACAGATAGTTTTTCATCTTGTTTTGGAGTTTCCTTGAGTCTTTTTAATTCATCATAAATGAAATCATAATATTGGGAAGAATTTTGCCAATTACCTACACCATTGGGTAACTTTCCATATTTAAGTATAAAAGCTTTATGTTTTTCTAATTCATCTATTTTTTCCGATATTGTCAAAATTCTTGGAATAGATCTATAAATAGTAACAGTAGCATTGGGTTTATCTTTCAAAGATTGAATTATGCTTACTGCCAATTGATCGTTTGGATCTCCTGTACCAAAATATCTTGCTGCATTCGAAGTGTAAATATCTTCACCAAAAGAGTTGGTCATATTATAAATTGGACTGGAGTATGAATCGCTGGCATGTGGTGCCTGATGTTCTCCTCTATAATCAAAAGGTCCAAGATTACTATAAACTTCTTTTATAGTAGAACGTATTAAATTTATTAATTTAATTTTAGACATCTCAAATAAATAGTGTCTTAAATATTAAATCAATATGTGCTCAAGTTAAATTCCTGAGAATAATTTCCGGATGTTGATAGTATTATACAACGATAATTTCGGTATGGAAACAAGGAATTATAATCAACATAAGTTGTAATTGGGGTATTAAAAAACATGGGGGTAACAATTTTCCACCATCTTCCATTTATAAATTCTGTTCCAAAACTATTATCTTGAACCAATAAATAATAACCATTGTTTTGTGGACAAAAAAGATAAAAATTAACCCTTACAATAGCTGGTGAATAAAATTTATTAATAGTATAGTTATTGTAATCTACTCTTTCGTTGCAATAATAATCATCATCTATGTAACATGAATTTACAAACACAGATAAGAATAATAATATACCAAATAATCTTTTCATTTTTTTACTAAATATAACTATAAAAATAAAAAAATCATCTAATAGTATCTCCTTCTTGCCAGTAACTGGAAAGCCAAGTTGGAATTTTCACATAAACATATCTTTTCTTTTCATAGTTATACATAGAGACATTAGAGAAATTTTTATCACCTTCATTAATGGATATGATTACATATTCTCTGTATTCATCTACCCTGAATTCATCTAAAAGTTTATTTGATGTTTTTAACCCTTTAGTATCTCTACAACTAAAAGAAATCAATAAAAAAATAAAAAAACTTATTAATATTTTGTATTTCATTTTGAATAGATTTGATAGAATTTAGGACAATAATTTGTTTAAGTAAGTATGATTATGTGATTGATTTACAAATAAATAGTTTAATATTATAATTATTTCCAAAATAAAATGATATTTATAGGTGTCAAATTTGGGTGAACAATAGTTTATTGTAGGCGAATAGTTTATTATCTTTGACTAAACTTTAAAAAAAAGACCATGAAAAACAAATTAATTCTTTTCGGCTTAATTACTATGATTTATAGTTGTGGGCCAGATTATAAACTCGAAGTTGAAAATTTAAAAAACGAACAAGACAGTTTATTATCTATTCAAATGCAAAAGGATTCTCTTATGAATTCTTATATAAATGATTTTAATGAAATACAATTAAGTATAGAATCTTTAGCTCAACAAGAAAAATTACTGGTTGAACAATCTAAAAGCAATGAACTTAAGCTAGATGCAAAAACTAAAATATTAAACAACATTGAATCATTTAGAAAGATTATTGATCAGAATAAGAATAAAATTTCATCACTTCAACGAAAAATTAAGAATTATAGTTTAAAAATTGATGAGCTAGATAAGATGATAGCAAATTTAAATTTACAACTATTAGAGAGAGATTCTAGCATAGCTTTATTATCTGAAAACATAAATAAATTAAACTCAAAAATTGCTAGTGTTGAATTAGAACTCACAAATTCAAAGAATGATAATGAGCAAAAGAAGCAAGAAATAGCTGACAAGACAATAAAATTACACACTGCTTATTATACAGTTGGTACTTACAGGGAATTAAAAGACAAGAAGGTATTATCTAAAGAAGGTGGTATTCTAGGTTTAGGTTCCAGCAAATCTTTCACTAGTGATTTGAATAATGAATCATTTACAAAAATTGATTATACCTCTACTAAATTAATAGATATTATTTCTAAGAAAATAGAGATAATTAGTATACACCCATCTGATTCCTACAAAATAATAAACAATGGCAAACAAATAATGGCTATTGAAATATTGGATCCGGAAAGATTTTGGCAAGCATCTAAATATTTAGTGGTTGTCAAAAGTTAAAATAAAAAAAATTTTTTTTATCCCCCCTACACAAAATAGGGGGATTTTTTTTTGATATTTATTTCCGTGAACGAATTTTTAAGAACAAAAATCAGAGATATAGTTTATAATGATTACAATCATTTGATAATTGATTCTGCCAGATATCTAGAGTTCGAGGATTTAATTATAAAAGAATTATATCACAACCATTATTTAGAGGAAGGTTTTTCAATTGAAACAATTGTAAGGTCAATCTCTAATAATATAAAAAAATATTAAATTCAAATTATTTGGTTTTTATTGATAATCAATATTTTATGTAAAACTTTGATTTTCTGTAAAAAAACAATAATTTTGGGTTCATATTTATAATCAATTTACAATCAAATTAAAAACATTTAAGATGAAAAAACTTATTTTATTATTATTTGCATTTTGTCTATATCAAACTGCAAATGCTCAAACAGAAACCCTTGTATTAAAGAAATTTGACAAATGGTCATTTGGTTTTAACATAGGTGCAACAAACCCTAATTCTGACGCAACAGACAAAAAAACTTCTTTTAATGTTTTGAGTCCGAAATTTGCCTATGGATTTACACTCAGCAAACAGATTTCTCATTTCAGTGGATTTGAAATTAATTACACTACTGGGAAAATGGGAGTTGACTATTCTCCATATACATTCGAGTCTAAATTTCAACAGATTGACGGGAGATTTAGATTAAACTTTACAAATGGTCAAATATTAGCTAACTACAAAAAAACTCAGATATACGGATTTGTAGGTGTAGGTATGATCAACTATCAAACCTCATTGTTTAATGATTCCTCTGTAACAGAGTTAAAATCTGACTGGGTACACGTTATTCCATTTGGTTTCGGTTTTAAGAAAAGGATGGGACAAAAATCATCTTTGAATCTTGAATTCGCATATAATGGGATGAATACAGACATTTTAGATGGAAATAAAGTTGCTGGTAGTGAAAAAGACGGATACACAAATGTTAAGTTGGGATATCAATATACTTTTGGAAAGAAAAAGAAACCACTTGAGTGGGATGAGCCATTATCATATTTTAAACCACTTGCTGAACACAGTGTTGATACTTTAGTTATCATAAAAAAAGAAACTGTAGTTGTTGGTGATACATCTGGAAAACAACCGATAAATTCTTTGACTATTTTTTACGACACTGGTGATCATTTGATAAATGGAATATATTCTCAGGACCTTAATAAGATTTTAAGTCAGCTAAAACAAAACAAAGATGGCTGGATAGAAATTCTTGCTTTCTGTGATTCCACTGGCTCTGAAAAGACCAACAACAAACTAGTAGTGCAGAGATCAAGAATTATAAAAGATTATTTTATAAATAACGACATTGATGATGATAGAATCAAGGTATATAATTATGGAATGGAGTTTGCAAAAGATCCCATACTGTCAAAAGATAGAAAGGTTATCATTAGATATTGGAAAAGCCTAGGAGAAAAAACCAACAGCAGTTGGTACAGAAAATAAAAATTGATTGTTATTGATTATTTGATTTAAATTGGTTCGAATAAAGGGTGGAATTCCACCCTTTATTTTTTTATATATTTTATTATTTTTTTTAAATGTTTTTATTAAATGAAATTATAAATACCAATAAAAGTGAATTAAAAATATCTGAAATACTTTGTCTTTATGACATCGATCATAATTGTGAATTCAAGAAAGGAGATTTAGTCTATTTTGATGATTATGAATTATTGGATTTATATAAATTTTTTCAAACCTTGAAATATGAAGGTAATAATTATCTTGATTTTATCAATTTTGGTGCATTATTTAACTTATCCAAATCCATGTTTGATTACATAAATTGTATCGGTGAAATAAAAAAAATTTCTTTTAATAAGTTAAAATACACAAAAGGGAAACAATTGAAAAAAAAATATACTGTTGAAATAAATTATCCAGATGGTAAAGTTCTAAAGTTCAACAATATAAAATATCTTAAAATCTTTCCAAATCTGTAATTGATTTAGTAAATTTGAACTGTTGCCTGTTTATTTGTTTTTGAAAAGGACCGGGAGTTAATGCTTTCTCCCGGTTTTTTTGTAACTTTATTTCAACTATTTACGTTTAAAGTTATGATAAAAGTTCTAAAAAAAATCTACCGTTATCTTGAATTCATTGAGAATGAAAGAATTAAAGCTATGATCTATTCTGGTCGTGGCTGGGGTTGATAAAAAGAAAATATGCACAATTTTAACGATTTCGATCAAATAATCAACAAGGTTGATTTATTTGTTCTTGAGCCTTCATTTTCTCAAGAAAAATCAAGAAGACTTAATAAACTACCAAGTGATTATATTGATGATAGGGGCATTTTAAGATTATGTTCTTATCTCATAGCTTTTAGCCAAAATTCAAATTCTGAATTAGTTGATAAACTCATCAAGTCCGGAAACATTGATAAGGTTTTTCAGAACTTTGAGATCGATGAAGTTATCAAAATGAATCCTTGTGATATTGTTGAACAGCAATGGGATTTGATTAAAGTTATGAGACAACAGGGTAAAATTTTTCACATTATCATGTTGGCTAGAAAAATTAAAAAAATAGGTAATTTATCAGATATTTTTAACAATAACAGAATACCAAAAAGAATAGAATCAAAATCTGACATTGAAGAATTCTGGAAAGGATTTAATGAATTACAGAATATATTAAAAGATAATAAAATTCCTTTTTTTCAATCAACTACCTCATTACTTCATTTTTTATTAGAGAGTGGATATGATTGTGTAAAGCCAGATCTTGTTGTAATGAAGGTTGGTAAAAAATTAGGAATTGTTGAGAGCGTAGAATCAGATGAAAATTTGAGGACAGTTGTAAGAACAATACAAGAATATTCTCTTGATCGTGGATTACGTCCCTCAGTAGTTGATTTTTATTTTTTAATTGATGAAGGTCAAAAATGGGCTAAGAATTTCGTCAGAAATGAGTTTTATAAGTAATATTTAATTTTTTATTTTAATTGCTATAGAATTTAATCTTTCTCCTTTTATGTTTACATAACCCTTTTGACCTAAATTATAGTTTAATTCATTATATTTATCATCGTTCATCAATTGATGTTCGTAAATAATTATTTCAGGATGTAAATGATCATATTTAATTATTTCATTAACAATATCAAAATCAAGACCCTCTAAATCTAAGTGAAACCACCTTGGTTTATAATTTTCCAGTATTGAAAATACGCTTTCTGAATCTATTTTTTGTTCAATAAAATTATCAAAAGACATAGCTGAGTTTTTGGCCTGATCTAATAAAGTTGTGCTGCAATATCCTCCACAATTTTGCTCTGCAAAAAAACTAATTTGACCACCGTTTGTCGTTAAAGCTTTATTTACTATTTTAACATTTTTTTTATTTATATAAAATGAATTCAATTCTTTAAAAGCATAATCTAAAGGTTCGAATAAAATAGCATTTAATTTATTATTTAAAATCATATCAACCCATTCTCCACTTGTTCCATCATGAGCTCCAGCAACTACACCTAATGCGTTGTTGTTTATATGTGACCAAATATCAAAATAATTTTGTACTGTATCACCATCAACAAAATTATCCACATCTCTTTTTAAGAGAATATTTTCATTTTTATCTGTTATTACAACATAGCATTCCTCTAGAAAACTATGACTTTGTGCCCACATATTAGCTATCATTTCTACTTCCCAAGTAATTTTATTGCTTATTCTATTTATAGCTTTAACTTTTATTGGATAAATATCTATACCATAACTATCTTTTGTTTCTATTCTAACACCTCCGGTCAAAATTGAATAGTAATTTATTAGTTTCATATTTATTATTTAAATATATATTATTAGTAAGTCATTTTGCATTACTCAGTATTGCAAATCGTCTGTATCAATAGTGCAATTTGCAACACTGACACTTTCATTTTGTATTTGAACATTTGGTAACTGACTATATTCAAAAAAGGTATAATTTACTTCTCTTTTGCTTATTTTTTCTTTTTTACAATATCCCTTCTCAATCAATTCATTTATAGCAGTTCTTAATCTTCTTTCTCCGAATTTTATCTCAATTGAGAATTTGCTAAGGTAGAACTTCCAGTAATCTGGTTTTTTTAATACTTGAACCATTACATAAATTGAATCTGCTGACAGATCAGAATTTAGGAGGCTATTGCTTATTAAAGTAAAATTATCAGCGTTTTTTCCTTTTTTCGTTCTAAAGATCCTTTTCATTCATCTAATATAATAAAAAAATAACTTCTTTAAAAACTTCTTTTTAATTCTATATTTATATTAAATGAAAAGAAAAATTTTAGAAGCCGTTATATCAAGTGCTAAATCAAAGCCCTTTTTGGAAGAATTGAGATTTTTTTTTGAGGACAATGATAAAATTAGTTTTAATCAACTAGCTTCAATGGCAGCAAAATATGGTATTGAAGTGGTGAATTATGATACATTTTATGATGAGTTACCGGAATTGTGGAAAAAAGGTCAAATACCACATAAAGGTATAGAGATATTCGGACTAGCTAATCCAGTAACAAAGAGACCTAGATTGGTTGTTACAATTGACTCAATTAATAAAAAAAAATATAGTTTTATTTCAATAGTTGTAAGTCATGAATTTGTTCATGCTGGTCAAATGGATAGATTAAAACCGGGATTTATATATATTCCACCCAAAACAGTTTATGATTTAAATGTTTACTATTCTGACAAACAAGAAATAATGGCATGGTCTAAAACAATAGTTGATGATTTGATTCAAACCTTCAAACCACAAACTTTTGAGGAGGCTATGGAAAAATTACCTAAAGGACATTATTATAAAAAAATAAAAGAAGTTTTTAAGGATGATCCAAAGGTATGGAACAAATATTTAAAGAACATTTATAATTATTTAAGAATGGAATTCGAACCAGTAGAAGAAAAATCTGATTTAAGTGAATTAAGAAAAAAAATCAGAGAAATCCTTTCAGAGGATGAAAAAATGAAAATTAACTATGCTTATTTTCAACAATTACTTGACAAGAGTAGGACTGATTTAAAAAATAGAAATTATTTACAAGGAATTTTAAATTCAATACGTAAAGCTGGTGGTATGGGAACCAAAAGACAATATGCAGTATTGAAAAGGTTTGAAACTGGTGATACAACTCCTTATTCATCTAAAAATTAAAAATTATGTACCACTCAATGTCAGGACAAGATAAATGGGTTCTTGAAACTTTAAATTTCAAGACTAATGGTTTTTTTGTTGATTTGGGTGCTCTTGGAGGAATTGTCAATAGTAATACTTATACCATGGAAAGTGAATATGGGTGGAGCGGTATCTGCGTAGATAATAGTTTAGATCATTGGAATAGTCTTGTAACTGGTAGAACAAGCAATAATTTTTATACTACAATCTATAATTATCATGGTCAATGTTTGATAGATGAAAACGGAAAAATTATTACCGATGAATTTGCTACAGGCACTACGGTAGATTGTGTAACTTTTGATGATATTATGACTCAAGATGGTTATGCTGGTTTGATTGATTATTTATCCGTAAATGTTGGTGGAAGAGAAGAAGAAGTAATTCTCTCAATTGACTTAAATAAATACGAATTTCAATTGATATCTGTACAAATAAATAAACACAAAACACCTCATAAATCCGTAGATGATACATTTTTATATCTATGGAATAATGGATATGAACGAATGGTCGTAGGGGCATTAGGACAAGATTCTACCAGAGATTGCTATTGCAACCCATATGAAGACTGGTACTTTAATAAAAAATATATTACAATTTAAAAATATGAAAAGTTTAAACAATACAATCAGAAAAATAATTAAGGAAACTATAGATACTGCAGGTAATTTTGAAACTAAAATTACTAAAGGTGTTTATATCCGTGGTTTAGAGAAATTTTTTGATATTGAAAAGAGTGATCTGGATTATGATTGCGACTTTTCAATACTTTGGAGTTTGGATATTGAATCTAGGTCTTGGGGTTTAAAATCAATTATACCAAATGTTTCAAGTATAAGAGGTACTATTAAATGGAGAGTAATAAAAGATCTTTTAGAGAAAGAAGTTTACGATTTTATTAAAAGTAAAAGCAATTATGAGGATGAAGATTATTTGGAGGGTGAAATGGAATTTAACTCACTAAATAAATTCGAAGGAAAAGAATGGATAATTTTAGATGAAGATTTTAAAATTAAAGATAGTGGTGAGCTTTTTCCTTCAGAAATAGATATAGATTTCTATAAAATGGAAATAACCATCTCTTGATTATAATTGTAAATTAATTAAATTTATTTTATGTTATTAATCAGTTTTGCTATAATAAGCCCACTTATTTGTTTGTTGTTATTATTTTGGCACAAAACCAATTTTTTTACCACTTATGGTAAACTTTTTGGTTTAACAAAATTTTTAAAAATTGATTTATACGAGGAAAAGAAATTAAGAAATTTGGATTTAACATATCCTCTTTTTTTGGCTACTAGTTATACTGGTTTTTTTATAAGATTGATTTCTTGCGTAGTGTGTTTAACAACTTGGTTGTCTATAATATTTAGTTTTATTTTTTATTTAATATTTTTAGATATATACATTTTACTACTTATACCACTAAACACTTTACTTGGTTTAGTATTTTATTTAAAAATTAAAAAATTGATATAGTATGGTCATAGAAAATTGTAACTCATTTAACTATTTGATTCTAGCTATGAGTCCTGAAATTAGACAGATAGACGTAATTAAGGAATTTCAAAATTGTATTAACGAATTTGCTGGAATGTGTGGTTGTGAAGGAGAAGCAAAAACTATAAAAAGAAATGAATGTGAATTAAAGTATCAAGATATAATTCTTAATAACATGTCAGAAATAAAACAAGCATTATTAGATTTTGATAATGAATTTACTTTTAATACGACTTATCCAGAACAAAAACTTTTGGCTTTTATTTCAAAAATAAATTAACTTATTTTATGTTAATATGGTCTCTTTTATTCCAATAAGAAGCAGGACCATAATAAGTGCAAATTTCTTCTCCGGGTAAAATCTTTCTTTTAGCTTTATATTTAAAGGTTCCTCTATTTTCATCTGTTTCCCAATAAGCATTAGAATCTTCCGAGTGATTGTAAATGCATCCACAACCAAAAGGAATTACTTGTTCTTTCCAATCTATTGATGCTGGGAATAAAAATCTATAATCATTCAATAATTCTTTATTACAATCCTTCTTTTCTTCTCCTCTTTGAAATAGAGTGAAATAAGGAGTTTCCTCTATTAATTCATCTTTTTCAATTGTTTCTGATGCAAAAACGCCCCAACCATGAATGGGTGATCTATCGATATAGATTTTAGTCGGTAATTTTATCATTTTTATAAAAAACACATATTTATAATAAAAATACAGTAAAATTTAATGTATTCAAAAAATCAAATAAAAAAATTAATTAAGGAACAAGTCAAATTCATATTTGAAAATGATTTGCTTTTGGAGGCTGATTATAAAAGAAAAATATTAAGTAAATTTACAATACCAGAATCTACAGCTGAATATGTATCCGAAAGATTAGGTAAATTATCATTATGGTTTTTAAATGCTTTAGAAAAAGAAGTATTTGACTCTAAGGAGGATTTTATAAAATATATAAATGAAAGACCTTTTTGGATTAGATCTAATTATGATAATACTATAATAAAAATTTTAGATTGGCTTAGACACCCTTTAATTGCTGGTACGGTTGATTTGAAGAATTTGACATTACAACAAGCTATAGAAAATTCAGAAAAATTTCATGATGAATTAAAGACTTTAGGTGGTGAAATAGATTATAAAGAAGAGAATAAAAAATTAGTTCAGTATGATAATAAGTTTTATTGGGCTGAAATACCCGGAAATTATTCTGATGAAGAATGCAAAAGAATGGGTCACTGCGGAAGAACATCAAGAGGAGATATGTTATTTTCTTTAAGATCTGACATACCTTATGGAAAAGGACACACATTAAATGATTCACATTTGACTGTTGCGTATAATTCAACAGATGGAATAATTTATCAAAGTAAGGGAAAGAAAAATGCTAAACCATCTCAAAAATATTTTCCTTATTTTTTCGATTTGATTATGAGGTTGCCAGAATTTAACGGTTTTGGAAGAGAGTATGCAAGTTCTGAAGATATAAATTTTGATGATTTCTCAAATGATCAATTAATAAAATTGTACAACAAATTTCCCAAAGCATTCAGTACCTATAAGTCACAAAAAATTTTATTTGATAGGGGAATAATTAAAGAAATTACAGCTAAGAGTAAAATAATTTTAGATCTTGATGTGGATGATATTGATAGTTATATTCAAACTGGAAGAGATTTAAGGAATGATATAATAAAATTAATACTTCAAGATCCTTATGATTTATATGATCCTTATTATGAACACTCTAATTGGAAGTATTCTATTGATTATGTCGATGAAAAAAATAAAAAAACAATATTAGAATACATTGAAAAGAAATTCCCTAATATAGATATAAGTTCAAATGATATTGAAGAAATAATAAAAGAAAATGAGGATGAGCTTGATGATATAATTAGAGCAATCAATAGAGCCTCTGGAGATTGTGAATCATCAGACTATCAAAATTATTGTTATAAACAATTGAAGAATACTTTAGAATTTTGGGGTAATGTAGAGGAACTAGATGATACTGGTGCTAAAATTGAAGTTGATATTGAACAAATTCTTGATAATGTTGATGCAGAATATGTTTCTGATGCTATGGAAAGATGTGATGATGACAGAGAATGTGCTTTTCACGAATTAGTTTCAAATGGAGATATAGATAAACCTAGATTTTATTTAGATGATAGATATACACCATCTTGTAATAGAGAAGATTTTAATTCTTATCTAGTAGATTCATTAGATTTTGAACTTTCATAAAAAAACCGGATATTACTCCGGTTTTTGCTGAGGTTACCCTTCAGCGTTTCGTCAAGCAGCAGTAGCGATTGCTCTTGACAGGTCCTAAGACAAATTCTTAATTACCACCCATGGTAACACTAAAACCAGATTTAGTCATCGTTTCTTCACCACCTGCTTTATCAACTATTTTTATAGTTTCTTCAAAAGAACCTGAACTTTGTGCTTTTGAATAAGTGGCAGAAACAACACTCCTGCCCTTTTCCAATAGATCTTGCCATACATTAAAAACACTTTCCTTGTATTCTGGACCTGCTTCTGAATCTATAACAGTTCTTGTGTTTGCATGTATGTTTTGAGCTTTTTGTAAAGCTGTTTGAACAACATCTTGAACATCATTACCAAAACCATTCATAGTTGTTGTGTGACCATCTCTCAAATCAACTAATATTTTAATTGCTTTCATTCTTTGCATATCATCACTAGTATTGACCCATATTTTTTTTGTATCTTCTAATATTCCGATAGCAATGTTTAATTCATGTTTCGGTATTGGGGTTCCGGTTGCTGCTGCTTTAGCAACTGTGCAAAATACTATCAATAAAACAAAAACTATAATTGTTATAATTATCAACTTGAAAAGTAAAGGATATTTATTTGAGAAATTCTTTAATAACTTTACTGCTGCACCTATTGTCCAACTTATGAATTGTTTTACTTTTGAAAGTATACTAAATCCAACAGAATAAGCTTGTAATAAAAAAGTGTTAAGATAATTAGCTATCTTATCTACAAAATTTGTTTTTAAATCTGTAAATATGTTTTCACTAATTAATTCAGAATCCAATATTTCATAAAATTCTTTTTCAGTAATTTTGTTTTCACAAAATAAATTTACAGACTTAACAGGAACAAAATTTTCATTATTTAACCTAATTCCAGCTAATTCTTGCATTCTGCGTATTTCTTTCAATAAAACCTTATCCATACTGATAAATATTAATAAATAAATGGTTTTTTACTTATATTTATATTATATAAATTTTGAACAATGGATTTAAGAAAAATTGTTAGACAAATAATTAAAGAAGAGGCTGAATCCCAAGAATTACAAACAGATTTTGGGGATAAAGACAAAGCTAGAAGAGCTCTAATAGCTCTTTCAAAGGGTTTGATACCTGATCAAGAAATAAAAGTACAAGGAAGCTTAAGTCCTGAATATCCTGATGAATCAGGTCATTACAGTGAAGATGGAGAAGTTGAGATTGAATATAGTTTTGAGGGTTCTAAATATTTATTAATATTATCAATAACTGGAGATTACTATTATAAAGAGGGTTTTGGAGGTGATTATTGGCAACCACCTGATGAAGGTGAATGGTCTGACGAAGACATTACATTAAATGATGATGAATTTAGTGTAGGAGATCAAGACGATAACGAATATAATTTCAATGTAGATGAATTGGGGTCAACATTTAAGAGGGATATGGAGAAATTTCTTTTAGGATTTTACGACGCAATGGATTCTTCACTATAGACAATTTACAATCAATTGATTATCAATAAGTTACAATTTTAATAATTGTAACTTTTTTTTTATTTTTTCGTTTAAATTGAAAAAATTGGAATGAAGTTAAATAAAAATTTTATTGGTATAAATTACTTTCAAACTACAGCTATTCAAGAGAAACTTATAGAGATTCTGATGGATAAGAAAATGCTTCAACCTGTTTTAGAGATTGCTAACTGGGATGAGCAAGATATTATTACTAGAGAAAAAAGCTTAAAAGAACTTCATAATAATACAAATCATAAATTTTTTTATATCACCAAAAAAGTTCAAGAACACAGTGAGCTAATAAAATTTGAAAAAGTTAATTTAGGTTGGTTTAGAAATCTAAAAAGCCAAATGTCAACTTATATTCTAAACAGACATGAGTTTTTTAGATTTAAAGTTGTAGAGAAAAAAGAAATCTATATTTTACATTTCTATAAAGATCCACATTTATCGGATGAGGAATTTGATTTCTATAGAAATATGAATTTTCCACTTGCTGAATTCAATGGTTATAAATTTGATACTTTTAAAATTTATATTGATGAAGAAAAGTATCCAGATGGATTTATGCCAGAAAATGAATTGTGGGGTCAAAATCCAATAAATAAACAGAGATTTGTAAAATTACTTTTGTTTGTAGAATTGTCAGAACCTACAATTGAAATTGTAAAAGATAATCAAAAAGTTAAATTAGACGATTCATGGGAAAAATCCATGGATGGTAAAGTAAAGAATGAATCTGGAGTGAATGTAATTTTGGTAAACACTATGTGGAACAAAGTTATTATTAATGATTCTGGATTTTCAGTAAAAGGTCACATCAGAATTCAACCTTATGGACCCGGAAGAACTCTTTATAAACCAATATGGATTGACGAGTTTCAAAAAAGTGGATATATCAGAGGTATTGAAAAACTTAAATAATATGATAAAGCTAGAAGAAGTATTGCAAATTCCTACTTATACAGGTAGCGAGGAATTAATGGTAGAATTTATTAGGGGATTCTGTGTTGAAAATGGTTTTGAACACTATCTTGATAAAAAAAACAACATTTATGTTACTAAAGGAAAAATAAATGAAGATGAGTACTATCCTTGTATAGTTGCTCACACAGATACAGTCCATCGAGATCAAGAAGATCTCATATTGAATGGTGAAAATATTACAATTAAAAATTTGTTGACCTCTGAAGGTAAAACAAAACTTATGGGATGGAATTCATTGAGAGATGTACCAACTGGTATAGGTGGTGATGACAAATGCGGTGTTTATATTTGCCTTAAGATGTTATTGGAACTTGATACAATTAAGGTAGCATTTTTTGTGGAAGAGGAAACTGGTATGCATGGTTCAAAAAATGCCGATAAAGATTTCTTTAAAAATGTTGGATATGCTATTCAATTTGATGCTCCTACAGCAAATTGGTTTTCCCAAACTTTATTGGGAGAAAAACTTTGGACACAAGATTTTTTTGATGTGGTTAAACCAGTTCTTGAAAGTAATTTAATTGATAATATATCAAAAGATCCTTACACCGATGTTTATCAATTGAGAAAGAAGTTTAATATTTGCTGTGCGGTTTTTCCAACAGGATATTACAATCAACACACTGTAAGAGAATACGTAATTCCTGAAGAAACTGAAAACTGTGTAAAAATTGGCTTAGAGGCTGTAAAATCCTTGGGTAATAAAAAATATATATATTCCTAACTATTTTCTTGGACCATAATGATTGTTATGGTTACAATTCCTACTATGTATGTGATTTTTTTTAGGATAATAACTATGCCAGTAATTGCTGTTACTTAATCTCCACTCAATACGTAAATATCTTTTAGGTTTTTTTATAGATGTTTTATTTTCAGCAACACAACCTGAAAAAAAAATTACAAATAAAAAAAATAAAAAAAACTTCATTAAGCAATGTATTGATTCAATTCATATCTACCAGATTCCATTCTATAAATCTGAATATGCAATTTTTTTCTAGATGGTTTACCATCTTTTTCTAAATCAAAACTCGCTTTTTTTGTATCTCCGTAATTTATTCCACCAATGCCAAAAAGAAAAAATTCTCTTTCTTGATCGACGATCTCAAATCCCTTTTTAGTCGTTTTTTCAAGAACACTATCTAGTGCTTGAGCTAAACTTTCAAAATAAATCTCTTCAGATTTAATTTCTTTGAACAATGCTTGACCTTGAGTGGCAGCAGCTTGAGCACCAGATGCTGCAGCAGCTGGATCAGCCAAATTAGGTTTGAAAATATAAGCCTTGAATTTGTCGTTTCTTTTTTGAACTTGCTTAGATTGAGGATCTGTGATTTGATAAGCTAATTGAAAATCTTTTATTTCACCGTCTTTAGGTCCAACTAATTTGCTACCAGCTACAAATTTTTGTATATCTCCGGCAAAAACCGGATTAACTAAAATATTAAAACCACCAACTGGATTTCCATTATAAAACATTATTACATTTTTTGCTTTTGGATTTGATGCCATGGCAAATTTTGCAAGGTTAGTAGTTGCATCATTAAGGTTTTTAGAGATAGCTATTTTATATCCTAATGTTTTAAAATATTTCTGTATTGCTGGAAATGTTTGCGTATCGAACTTCTGTTTAAATGCAGCAGCATCGACTTCTTGTAAAATTCCAGCCAATTCTTGTAATTTTTTCTTAAAATTTTCAGTTAATTTCATTTTCATAATACCTTATGAAAATAAATAGTATAAAAAAAGAGGAATTTCTTCCTCTTTTCTGTTATTCAAACATATTGATTGTCTCCGAAATAGGTATCTAAGAATGTCTGGTATTCCATAATTTTTAGATTGGGATATTTAGATAATTCCCTTTTTGATATGGATGGATTTTCTCCTAAAACCAAACAATCAATTCTTTCATCTAATGTATTAAATATCCTACCACCAAAAGCAAATATATATGGTGTCATTTTGCTTAGTAGAGGATTTTTAATCTTTCCATCAAAATGAATTCTAAGATCCTTTAGACCATCTGTAGAATGAGTTTTTACTTTTTTCTTGGACATTTTAATAGAAATAAACGTCAACATCGAATCCTTTTCCAGTTGAGCTTTGACATCCTTCATCATCCAAAATGCCGTAATCACCGTAACAGATATCCCAAACGAATTGCTGATTAAAAACCTTACCAACAATAATGCTCAATTTTTTTTCATCGAAAACTTCACCGGGATCCAACTCAAAAGATCCTTCAGAATATGCACCCCTGTCTACGGAACCCGTGTATAGATAACCTTTTCCCTTGTTGTCTTTCTTGTTTGGAACAAACTCGTCGTAAAAGCTTTTTTCCAGTCCCTTATATGTAACATTCCTTGTAATCTCCTCAACATAATCTCCATTCTTATATACTGTGACATTTAACACAGAACTGTCAGAGTAGCATGCTTTTTCTTCGTGTAGAACATCATCTTGATCATACCATTTTCCAAAGTGAGTGTCTTCAGCCTCTTCATCATAATCAAAGTTCCAAAGATGATCCGAAAGTTCTGACTGAGCATCTGAATCTTCATCAGCGAATTTTGCCTTCCAGTACTTATATTGAGTATCGGTCATTTCAGCTACGCAGTTTTCCTTGCCGTAACCATAAACATGGAAGTCGATTTTGTAAACATCTGTTGAGGTATCAGAATTACTATTGTTATCATTTGATAACATAGAATTAAATTCTTTTTCATCAATAATGTTGATACTAGAAATCTTTTTTGCTTCTTTCAATTTACTTCCAGCTTTTTCGCCAATAACAAGATAATTTAGCTTATCACTTACACCACTAAGAATCTTGCCACCAAGGTCTTTAACTTTTTGCTCTGCATCTTTACGTTGCATAGTTGTCAAAGTTCCCGTAAAAAGAAAGTTTTTACCCGAAATTAAATTAGATACATTTTCAGCTTTAGTATCTAAAGTATTTTTTTTCTTGGTCGTAGTTTTAGAAACAGTTTTTTTCACCACTTTTTTAGCAGGTTTTTTTACGACCTTCTTTGCTACCTTCTTAGCAACTTTTTTAGCAGGTTTTTTTACGACCTTCTTTGCTACCTTTTTAGCAACTTTTTTCGCTGGTTTTTTTACTGCTTTTTTTGCTGGTTTCTTAGCAACTTTTTTCGCTGGTTTTTTTGTTGTTTTAGCCATTTTGTCTATTTGTTTTTGGATTTGTTTTTTCTGTTTTTTTAAAAGAAATGTATTTCTGCATAGAAACCTTTTCCGGTTGAATCATAGCAACCTTCATCATCTAAATATTCTCCGTCATATATAATTCCCCAAACAAACCTATCGTCAATAATTCGACCAATATTCAAACTTATTTTAGAAACATCAAAATTCTGTCCTTCGGGCAATTCAAACTCTCCATAACTATACATGCCACGATCTGATGAATGAGTATAAAGATATGCTTGACCTTTATCATTTTTTTTATTTATTACAAATTCATCATAAAATTCTTTTTTTATCTTATCATCTGTAACATCAATTTCAATTTCTTCTATTTCCTGATCATTCTTGAAGACGTTTATTACAAGTCTGGTACCTTCAGTATAATATGCTCTTTCAGCATGAACTATAGAATCTTGATCATACCATTTACCAAAATGAGTTTCTGGTATTTCTGAGTCGTAATCATAATTCCACAAATGATCCTTCAATTCCTGTTGAGCATCATAAGAATCTTTTTTATATTTCTTTTTCCAATATTTTATCTGTGTATCATTCAAGCTGGTCACACAATTTTCGGCACCATAACCACCAATATGGAATTTTATTTTATACTTGTCTTGTGTTTTGATTTCTGGAGTAATTATTTTTTTCTTAGCAACAGGTTTTTTATTTACAGTCTTTACAACTTTTTTGGAAACTTTTTTTGCTGTTTTTTTTACATTTTTTTTTGCTGTCTTAGTAGCTTTTTTTACTGTTTTCTTAACAGTTTTTTTTGCCGTTTTTTTTACGGGTTTAACTGTTTTCTTAACTGCTTTTTTTGTAGTTTTTTTAGCTGGTTTTGCCTTTTTAGCTGGCGAAGCTTTTTTTGCCGGTTTAGTTTTTTTCGGCATTGTTGCTTTTGTTGTCATGGTTTTATTTTGTTTGAGAATAGTATGGATTAACAATTGGATTCATACTTGCTTTATTATAAGAGATATTTGCAACTGATATTTCTTCAATTTTAGTATAATCAAAATTAATGTTTTGATTTTTTATAAATTTTACAATGTGATAAAAATTGTGGTGATCTGAAGGCGTTTTGTCTTCAATAGATGTTATGTAAGGTATGTTAGAATTTGCTTCGGAAACGACTGGTACCATACCAACTAGTTCAATGTTTTCAAAATTTTTTGACTTATAAACAACATAATATCCAGAAACAGTATCTCCTGAAATTTTCCAACTGATTAATAAATTATTTCCAATATCTGAAATTTTTGCACTTCTTACAAATGTTTGATTAGGATTTATTATGTGATATTGATTCAATATAGACATTATACTGCCCTGATTGTATTGGGCAAATGAATTATAGAAACTACCTACTAATAATAAAAAAATTATAAATGTTTTTTTCATGATTCAATTACTTATTTGTAAGGGCTAAATTAGTAATTTTTCACAATAGAGCCAAATATATTAAAAATGGGCTATTTATATTAAAGGTACAAAATTATGAACTTGAAAATAGTTGATATTTTAAGAGAAGGTTTAAAAGACAAAAATAATTCACAAGTTGCTGATTTTAAACCAGTTAAGTTGGGTTATAAATACGATGAATTAAAAGAATTTATTGATAGTGAAACTATGGATATTCATTATAACAAACATTATAAAGGATATGTAAAAAAATTGAATGAGCTTTTGAAGGAAAAGGGTTTTAAATTAAAAAAGGATGATGGAATAATCAGTTTAATATCTAGGGTTAATGGCTTGGGGAAAAAAATAAAAAATCAAGCTGGTGGTGTATATAATCATGAATTTCTTTGGGAAATCATGACCCCTGATAAAGAAAAGAGAATTTTTGATGGTGAGATTAAAAAAATTATAGAGAATCAATATGGATCATTAGAAAAGTTTATAGAAGAATTCTCTAATGAGTCAAAAAGCAAATTTGGTTCTGGTTGGTGTTGGGCAATTTTGAAATCTAACAACAGAATAAAAATAATGACCACGTCCAATCAGGATAATCCAAAAATGAATATTTTTCTAACTAAGGATAAAAACGAAGAAGGTAATATTATTTACAAACCAATAACAGGTAAAATAATTTTAGGTCTAGATCTTTGGGAACATTCATATTATCTTAAATACAGAAATAAACGAGATGACTATATTAAAAATTTTTGGAAAGTAGTTAATTGGAAATACATAAACGATCTAATAAAAAAAGAGTCCTAAAATTAGGACTCTTTTTATTATAATAAAATCTATAATTTATCTAACGTTTACAGCAGGATTACCAGACGTTGTTTCTGAAGATGTACCAGCAGAATTTACAGCTTTTACTTTGAATCTGAATTTTAGATTTTTCTTATCAGTGGATAACATCTGATTTACTTCTTGTGCAGACCTTAATTGTTGCCCAGAGAATGTTGCATTGGTTCCAGCGACTGTTTGTGCCATAGAATTGATTGCTTTCTCAGCACTTCCAGAAATTAAAAGATATGGAGTTACTACATATGAAGTAGCACTTGATGAGGCATCCCAATTAACAGATACGGTTTGTGTGGTTGTATTAGATCCTGAACCCACATTGTTTGAAGTTGTAGTAACATTAGATGGGGCAGAAGGAAAAATTGGTGTTGAGCAAGGTCCAAAACCAGAAGATAAGTAAGTTATACCATTTGCAAAATAAGGATAAGTGGTACTTTGACCAGTTGCACCATTCCAATTAAATGGTATTACCAATGAATCTTTAAAACAATTAGAACCTTGATTCAACATGTAAAAATTAGCCGATATTGCTAAATAATAATTTCCGGGTGTTAGATTTGCTGGTAATTGTACTATACTTTGATCGTTAGATACATAATTTGGAAATATAACTAGACTATCACATACAATACAATTGTTATAATAATTATCCATTAAATTTCTCCCGAATTGAGCTATTGTTGTATCAAGTGTTCCACATTGAGAAACTAACCAATCTTTCAATACATTAGGTGCAGTCCCTGTTGTTGGTGGTGCTCCAAAATATTGAGTGATATATGTTGTTTGACCATTATAAAAGGAAACTGCATATTCAGAGTTGTTTTGAATATTCCAATCTGTTTTTTTGTTCCAGTTTATTACATTTCCACAAGAATCTAAAATGTAAGCAGTAACAAAATTTGGTATATTATTGAAATCTAAATTGTTTGTGAATTGTGGATTATAGCATGGATCGTGAGTAATACCATTTTGACCATAAGTTCCAAAATATGCTACACTAGAACCCATGTTGGCTAAATTGATTGGAAATCTAGCAAGCAAATAAGGTTGTCCAACCACAAAATTTGCATTTGAACTTCCGCAATTTAAATAAAAAGAATCTTGAGATGTAACAACACCAGATTCAAATCTTAGTCCCCAATAAGGACTTACAATGTAAACAGAGTCTATAAGTACATCTGGGTTTTGAGCTTTACCAACAATACCTGTTAATAAAAGCATGAAGATTGATATTAATTTTTTCATTTTTAAATTTTTAATTAAGTTTTCAAATACAAATTACACTTGTTTGAAAAAATAATCAATATTAAATTATTATATATTTTTTATTATATATAATTATTTTTAAAGAAAATAAAATTATGTCATTGGAAGTAAACACAACAAATTTTGAAGAAATTATAAAAAATAAAGAAGAGTTAGTTTTAGTTGATTTCTGGGCTCCTTGGTGTGGACCTTGCAAAATTATCGGCCCTTTTTTAGACGAATTATTAATTCAATTCGAAAATAATTTGATAGTAGCTAAAGTAAATGTAGATGAAAATCCAGAATTAGCAGCTCAATTCGGAATAAGAAATATTCCAACTATACTTTTTTTCAAGAAAGGTGAAATAGTTGATAAAAGTGTTGGAGTTAGCAATAAAGCAAATTTGGAAAATAAAATAAATTCTTTAATTTAAAATTTAGTAGCTTGCCAATTAACCAAGTTTCCTTTTAGATCCATTATAAATCTATTTACAAAAATGTCTTGATTCATTTTGTCTTTATAGCCTACGTTAAAGACATATTCTTTTGCATCGCTCATATATCCTCCAAATCTAACGAATATATAATTTGAGTTTATTTTATTATTTATTTGATTGTTTGCTACGATTGGTGGTGATATTTTAAAAAATAGGTTTTCTTGTTCAGTTTTATCTAATACCAATTGTTGGTTTAAATTATTTTGAACAAATAATTCAATTTTTTTTAGAATATTATTTCCGAATCTTTTTTGAAGTCCTTGATAATCGTCTTCATATGCTTCTGGTGGAGCAACATATCCAGCTTCAGGATCACTTAAACCTGCCAACTCTTGAATTCTATTGACATTTTCTAAAATCTTATTAATTCTTTTTTTGACAGATAATTCCATAAAGATAAATAGTTATATTTTTGAAAAAAACTTCACATAGTTGATTTTAAAAATACTTTCATCATATTTTACACCATCTACATTTGGGTGATATCCGTTATTTAATATTATTTTCATTATTACATCTTCCTTGTTAAAATAATCTAAAATTTCTTTTTTTTCAGTTTTGAATATCAAATAACCATCATAATAAAACTTTATAAAACTTTCAGTCCAATGTAAAGCAAAAGTTGTTGGTCTTTTAGTTGGGTTGTTTGGTATCGGATAAACTTTAGCTCCATAACTTTTTTTTGTGTTATTTTCTACAAATCCATAGTGTATATTTGGTTCAAACTTAACAAAAGGTATTCCGAATTGATTACTATAATCTGATCTTTTTCCACTATATGCTTCAAGTATATCTATTTCTGGTGGCCATGATTTTACAGCTGTTAACCAAATAGCAGGCCACAATAATTTACCTAATGGAAGAATACAATTCATTTCATAGTATCCATATTTAAAGCTTTGATTCGATGTTACAAGACCTATTCCATAATTTATATTTATTTCATTTTTATCCGGTTCAATAAATTTTTTTGGCTTGTATCTAGTATAGAGATTTAAACAATTTTCTTTCACATCAATAAATTCTGTCCCCTTTCCATAGTATTGATAAGGAAATGAAGGATGAAATTCACCCCACTCATGTCCTTCTGACCATTTATTAGAATCTAATTTATCGCCATCAAAAAAATCACTAAATACCAATCTGTATTTTAATACATCTTTTGGTTTTCTGTTACTTGGTTTTACACAGAATAAAAATCTTATAAAAGATTTTATCTGAAACCATTTATTTAAAAAATATTCATTCATGAATTTTATCTTGGAATACCAATATAACTAAATCTATTAGAACCACAACCGGGTCCTCCACAATTCTGTACAGACGTGCCATTAAACCAAGTTGGAACAGTAGTAGTTGGAGTATTTGTAGTAAGAGGATTTTCATTGTACGTTAATATCCAACCAACATTATTAGCATTATTAAAGAATTTTCCATTTTTAGCAACCCAATAAGATACATGAGAAATTTCTGCTGTAACATAACCGGTAGTGGCACCTATATCTGCTAGTATAGATGCGTATTGTCCAAATACCTTATCAATAGTTATTAATCCACTATGTATTCTAATTTTAATAAATGCTTCGGAAGCTCCATTTGTACATTCAAAATGAGTGTTTTTTACTGTAAAATCTTTTACAACAGTTGATCCTTGTCCATTAAAATCTATACCTGCCCTAACAGATGAACCTTCAATGATACAATCTTCAACAACACATCCAGAAGCAGCTATTATGCCGAATGCCATATCACCAGAACCAAAATATCTACAACTTCTAAATGTGGTATGATTTGATTGAGAATTGAAATTTGTAGAACCTGCCCAATTTCCTCTGTCTGCAATCCAACCAATATTACAATTCGTTGCGAAACAATTTTCAATTGTAGTTCTAAGGGCAAATCTTAAATGAATACATTCTTTTAAAGATTCTCCAAGTATATTTTGATAATACGCACCATATGAAGGACCAATATCTATACCAATTTGATTTGATGTGCCTTTTAAAACTAAATTTCTGAAAGTGCATCTTAAATCGACCATGACATTTGCATCTCCATTATCATTTGGAGAAGGTCTATTTAATATCGGTAAAGATCCTGTAGAAACTAATTTGGAATAACCTCCATCTATTTCAAAATATTTAGAATATTTTTCAATTGTTAAAGATTTAGGACCTAAATAATAAATTCCACCTTTTGCTTTAACGGTTCCACCATTAGAAGTTGCTAATTTGATTGCCATTTGCCATGCTGCCCAATCAACATTATCTGATATTGTTGCATTAATTCCCGGATAGTTACTGTTTATTGTTGATTGAGAAATTCCAAGTTGAGCAAATGTTAAATTTTGTCTTACTGCCCCAAACTGTTCAGGAGAATATTCAATTGCTGTTCCGTTTATAGTTATATTAGTTTCTTGACCCTTGAAAAGAGAATCTTCTACCCACACTCCATTTCCAATATGTCTATGTTGTTTACCATTAATTGGGTTGATATTGTAGTAACCCATTTTTATTGTATTGGTACTACTAAAGGGATTGTAATTTAATTCTGTAGTATCGGACAATACTCGATACCAGTTTATCGCTCTTTGTGCTATAACATTGTTAGAACACAAAATAATTGCGATCAAATAAAATAATTTTAATTTATGCATATTTTTTCAAACTTTAATGTTTCATCATTCTTTAAAAGTCTTATAAAATAAATTCCTTTACTAAAATTTACTAAATTGACAGTAGTGTTTATGTTTATAAGTTGATTTGTCAAAATTAATTTATTGCAGGAATCATAAATTTCATACTGAACTTTTTCTTCATCACTGTAATTGTAGATATTGAATAGACCTGAACTTGGGTTTGGAAAAATACTGAATTCTTTATCTTTAATTTTTGGTACCAACCAATAATCATATTCGGTAGGATCTGAAATTATTTTTCCATTTTTTTCAAAGGTGTATCCAAAAACTACATAATGACTTTGTGTACTATCGAAAAAAATGTTATTGTTATAAAAAGACAATTTCCACAATATATTTCCATTCTGATCAGTTCTTATTATATCGTATTCATTGGTTTTGTGATAGTTTAAACTATAATCAAAACCAATATCCAACCCTAAGACTTCTTGAGAATGACAAATGCTAGTTTTTAAAACTAGCATGAAAATAATTGAAATAAAATATTTTATCATACTTTAAAATAAATATCTTGTTTTTTGCTTAAAAAAACAACTTTTTTGTTTTTAAACCATAAAACATTGACATTCACTTATAAAAAATATTTATTTACCCAAAGTTAATTTGATAATTCGCCTTTAATAGTTTGGTGACATATGTAATTTTCAATAATAAAATCTTCTATTTTCAAAGAATTAATAAATTGATCAAAATTGTTTTCTTTTTGAGTGAAGCCTATCCAATCATTATCTTTAATTTTTAAATTGCACAATTCATATGGTTGTCTTGTAATTTGTTCTTTAGCTTGATCAATATGATTTAAATATAAATGAGTATCACCAAGATTGGCTATAAGTTTTTTTGGAACCATATCAAAAACTTGAGCTAAAATATTTAACAACAAACCATATGATGCCAAATTAAATGGAAGGCCCAAGAAAGTATCTACTGATCTTTGATTCCAAAGCAAAGAAATTTCCCTTGATTTAACATTTGTATACTCATCTAGATAAATATGTTTTTCTTCATCACTTTTTTTATTGAACTCTTCTAAAACCTGTTCTTCTATTGTTGATGATTTATTCCAAATATTTATTCTTTTTTTTAAATCAATTTTTTGAGTATATATTTGAAAGGAATAATGACATGGTGGTAGAACCATATTTTGAATATCTGATATATTCCAAGAATTGACAATCATTCTCCTGTCATCAGGATTATCTTCTAATTGAGTAAATATTTTTTTTATCTGATCTATTTCAAACTCCTGATAAATTTCAGTGACAGATCCTTGTTCGTTTATCTTTAATAATTTTTCAATTGAAGTCCATCTTCTCCATTGTTTACCATACACTGGTCCCAAATCTCCAAATTCATTTAAAAAATTTTGATTATTTTTTAATCTGTTTACAAATTCTTCTTTTGTCAATTTTATATCTACTTCATCCTTAACAAAAGGAACTTTATTATCAAATATTTTACAATAATTTTTATACAAATCACCATTCCATATGTTGCAATTATTATCGATTAAAAACTTTACATTAGTATTTCCTCTTAAAAACCAAAGAAGCTCAGTAACTACTCCCTTAAAAAACATTTTTTTGGTTGTTAAAAGAGGAAAACCTTCTGACATATCATGGATTAATTGTTTTCCAAAAACTGAAATTGTTCCAGTACCGGTTCTATCCATTTTAATAGTACCGTCATTTAAAATTTCACTTAAAAGATTTTGATAATTTTTATCTAAACTATTCATAATTCTTTTTTATTATTCCATTATCATAGTATATAAATTTCAGACCTTGATAATTTTTATCTACTTCTTGTCCCAAATAATTTAACACTTTAATTATTTTTGACTCTTTTAGGTAATTGTTTACTGCAATAATTGGATACTCTTTGAAAATTCCATTAAAATCAACTTGTTTTAATTTATAATAAATCACATCTTGTTTTGAATTTATATTTTCATCGTAAATTGAATAATTAATTATTCTATTAGAATTTCCGCTACCCTCAACCACCCCCAGTTCTTCAAAACTAAAAGCATCATATGATTTGTAAATAATAAAGTAATCATTGTTAGTTTCAGATGCTGTTGACCATAAAATTTTTATTTTATCTATTTCTTTCTCGGCTTCAAAATTTAATAATTCTACTGGCAAAACAATTGACAAATCAACTATTTCAACATCGTCCAACATAAATGTTTCACCAGAGGCATTTATTCGTGTTACAAATCTTATTCTTAATTGTGTTGCATTAGAAAATGGAACTGTTACCAATACATTCACTATTGGATTACCAGCGTTACTGATATAAATAGTTGGTGTAGTTGTAGAGGTTGATCCCAATCTACTTATTGTTAATTTAGCATTTGTTCCTATAGCACCATCAAAGCTCCACATTGAATTGTTAATTCCTTGAATTTGTGCATCCCTCCACCAACTAAGACCATTATTTAGGGTGTATTGTAACTCTATCCAATCAGTTTGATCTACTCCTGCTGCAATTTGGGTTGAATAATTTATTCCAAAAGACGCTAATTTAAATCTAATTTGATATTGATGTCCGGATATTAAGGGAACATTTGGAAAAATTAATGTATCTATCTCGATTGTTGAACTTCCAAGTCCTGTACCGAATACTGTGTAGCAACTATCGAATGAAAAATATTTAGGATAATTAGGAGGATTATCGTTTGGAGATGATAATCCACCTGTAAATAAAGAATTTATCAATACTGTAGAAACACCCCTCCATGTAGAGGGATTTTCCATATTATCAATTTTAATTACAGTTTGGGAACATAGATTTAATGAATAAAATAATGATACAATTAAACAAATAAATAATTTCATTCTTGAACTTCTTTATTACTAAATATCATCTTTTTCCAAAATCTATTCTTTGCCAAACTCTCTCATGTAAGAAATATAGTATCATTTTACTAATTACTTCAATACCACCTATAGTCACGCCCATTTTAATACTACCAGTAATAAAATAACTAATTACAATTGTATCTATACTACCTATTATTCTCCAAGTAATAGTCTTTATAGCAGATCTATATACAGTGTTACTCATTTGATAAATTGGTATTGAATGAAATATCAATTAATTCAAATAACTGCTCCATAGCTTCTTCTGGACCAAAATGATAAAAGATAAGTGTTCCATAAAATTCAGCTAATTTTTTATAATTTTGCTTTGATGTTTTTCCAGCAGTATTAGTAATTATAAAATCGCCATTACTTTCACCTTTTGATGTGTCCGTTTCACCGATAGTGTAATCTCTTTTTTTTACTTCTTCATAAAAAAGCTCTAAACCTGTCATAATTTTTTTAATTTATATAATTTTTTTAATTTATTTTGAAATCTTCTAATTCTAAAGTCAATGAATCAAAATTTTTTCTTTTAATATCTATTTTGTAATTATTCTTAACTTTTTTGGACATTTTTTTATTTAACTTATAAGTTGAATTAATGATAATGTTATTTGGAATCATCTTAAATAAACTTGATACATACTTAATCATAAAAACGTTAAATAATATCTTCTTTTCTAAATCTATGTTATCTTCAATAACATTATAATCAGCAATTAAATTCACTTTATATTTAGGAACATAAACAATTTCTTCATACCAATTAACTGCATCTAGATCGTTATTTTTCCTGAAATTTTCTAGAAGAATTTCATACTCCATACCGGTTTCATAATAGTTTTGAAGAAACCATTTTACCCTATCCTCAAAATTAATTTCTTCACAAAATATTTTAATATATAATAAATTATTTTTTATTAATCTATCATCGAAATTATTTAGATTATAGAAATTTAATACATGAAACCCTCCAACAGGATCAGTTGCTAAAGAATTAATAATTTGTTTGAACTGGTCTTTACCTTTTTTTGAAATTGTTCCTTTGTCTTCACTGTCAAAATTAATTTCTATCCCCCAATTTCTAAATTCTATAGAATCGCTCATACCAAAATCACCCCAAATATTTGAAAATTCTGGATCTGTTTTGATTTTAGCTAAAAATTCTAATTGTGTAAATTTTTCGAGTTGTTTCCAATTACTAAACCAGCCATGAAAAAATTCAGATTCTTCAATTATATCACTAAGTTCATAGTGTTTTATTAGACTATCTATTTCGATACAATATTTCTTATATAAAATATCGATGAAACCATGATGGTTATTTTCTAATAGATACTTTGAATTATTAGTTCCATTGAAAAACCAAATAAACTCAACTAAATTTTCTCTAACTTCACGATACTCTAGCGATAATTCTAACGGTTCAGAACAGTTTATTTTTTTACGAAAATTAAGTTCTTTATTATTTTTAGACATTATAATTCTTGGGCACTCTCATCATTAGACTGAGTATCTTTATCGTTTTGAGCAGCATTATTGACTGCATTAAGAGCTTCAATTCTTAGTTTATTTCTCAAAACAAAATCGAATATAGTAAGTTGCTTTCCGTCTTCATCCAATATAACATTTGATACAGGTATACCTCTAAGATCTTCACCAATTTTAGCAACTACAACTAATTCAAAATCTAATTTTTCTTCTGGAATCTGATTGATGATTTCTTTGAATTTTCTAATTGAAAGCACATCTTGGTCTGAAGCTGCTGTGTAATAGTTCGTTAATTTTTCCATTTTTATTTATTTTTTTATAGGTTTTTAAATTTAATAAATTTTTTAATAAAAGTCAATTAATTCTGGTATAAATACTCCCATAGAAATTCTTTAATATCTTCTTCAAATCCAAATTTAACTTTATCTAATTCTCTTTTTTTAAGATCATAGTAATATTTAGTAAAATCATGTAAAATTTCTTCAACATCAAAATCTTCAAACTGCCCTTGAATAAACTTCATTCTAATAAGTTCAAATGAACTAACTTTAACAAATTGGGGTTTATTGCTTATTGATATAATAGACCTTATATACAAGTTCATGAGCTTTTTATGAAAGCTATCAGGTACGTTTAAAAATAACTGCTTTGAACTATCTGAAAATATTTCTATAAGAATCATGCTCATAAATAAGATTTTAAAAAAAAATCTTTATTTATAAAAAAAATTACATGTATAAAGGCACGATTAGTTCACTGTATGATAATCCTTTCAAATTAAATTTTAAATCAGAAGAATTACCTTTTGGTTTTATACATAAAATAAAGAATGAGGTATATGTACTTTCAGATCAAGGAAAACGAAAGATTTCCATAAGAATAGAATCAGACCAAGAAATACTATACATAAAAACTGGTCAATTAATTGTTACTTATGATATAGATAAATTAAAAGTAAAATCTATACTTAAGAATGTCACGATAAAGAAAGCAAATGAGCCTGAGTTATATGATTTAGTTTTTGATCAAATTTCTTTTTGATTTTGTAATAATGACTTTAAAGTGTTAAGTTTATGAAATTACTTTCATTATCTATGTTGAATAAAAATTTTAAAGTTGGGGATTCAGTTTCATTGTACTATGATAACAACTTAATTGCTAAGGGAATTATTTACATTTATGGCTCAATACCAATTGAGAAATTTTATTTGAGAAAGTATTCCAGTTTCAATAACAAATACGACATAAATAATATGAATGATGTATATGAAGATGCTTTGGTTTTGATTGATAATAATAATGCTGAAAAACTAATTGTACTTACTCTTGAAAATGATGATCATAAATTATTTGTCTGGAATGATATTTTCGATAATGATAAAGATTTTAAATATCAGAAGATACCAAATTTAAGTTCGATCAACATTGTTCACAATGAAGTAATATTGACTGAAATATTCTATCAGATAAAATAAAAAAAGAGGGAAAATTTTCCCTCTTTTTTCTTTCAACTTATTTCGTGATTTAGTTTTTTGTAAACCTAACACGATTGCCTCGTTTATGGAAATTAAAGATCTCCTCAAGAAGCATAAGGTATTGCTCTGTATTAGCACATCTTACCATATTTCGTTGTTGCATAGCAACCTTTTTAAGCATTTCAGAGTGGTCATATTCTGGGTGCTTCAAAAGCGATAATACAGCATAGACAAAAGATTTACGTCTGTAGCCTTTATAAAACTCGGCAAATTGAGAAACTTTTTGTGCTGCGATTTCAGCTTCCTCTAAAGATTTGATCTTCAAATTACCATCATTGAATATTTTTGAGAAATTAGATGTACTTCCCATCAAAAAAGCCAAACTTTCTTGGTGACCAAACCCATATTTAGCACGAAAATCTTTGTATTTGATGTAGTCCTCAATTCCCTGTCCACAGTAACACTTTAAATAGTCGTCTACATTCCAGTTTTTCATGTGGGTATTAAGCTTCTGAATTTCTTTAATACCATAACCGGGGTTAATGATGTAGTAAACTGGCATATTAAGCTGTTTACATACTTCGAGTCGATGTTGACCATCAATAACTTGATTTTTCTCATTAACGATGATGGGAATAACAAGTTGTTTTTCTTCGAAAGACTTTTTAAGTCTATGAAGGTGACCCGGATGGACCATTCTATTTCCATCCATTAATTTGAATTGATCATAGTTAAAGGTTGAATAGACTTTTCCAACCTCTTGATTGATAGGTTCTTGCCTAACGGTTAATGTAGTCAATTTTTCCATCAAATCAGTTTTCTGGATACCTTGCTCGTGGGAGCTAGTTTTTTGATTTTCAGTCATTTTTGCTTTTTTTAAGTGATTTTTAAATAGTTTGATTTTACAAGTTTGAGAATTTAAACGTAAATCACCAAATAAAAGTTACAGAATTTTTTAAGAATTTTTTTAAATTAAAAAAAACGACTTATTTATAAGAAAAATAAGCAGTTATGGCAAAGAAAACTTCAGGTTCAAAATCTAACACGGCAAATTTAGCCAGTAAATTTGCTAATAGACCAAAAGCAAAGAGGCCCGGTATTCATTCAAAAAAGAAAAACTCAAGCCTTAAAAGTTCAAAAAACTACAAAAAATCGTATAGGGGTCAAGGAAGATAAATCTATTTTGATTTACTTATGATTTCGTTTGTAAGTTTAAGGTAATTGAATATTTCTTTTCCTAGATCATGGTATAAAACAAATTCCAAAGGTTTATTACAGAAGCGGTTCCAAATATTTAAAATATAATCATCTGTATATTCAAAAGAATTACACAATTCTTTAAACTCTTCAAAACAAATGTCATTTTTTATAGACAGACATATGTTAACATATTGTTTATGTGTCATTTTATTTTTTTAAATCATTTTAGTAAAACACAATTCCTCAGAACCTTGAGTTTGTTGTTTTTTGATTTTAATCATACTGGTAAAATCTTTTGGTTTCACATAAACCATTTCAAAGTTATTTTTACTGATACAATGTTTATGCATAAATTCAAAGTCTTCAGAACAGGCTATTGAATTGGATTCAAGGTCCGTAGAATCTATATTTTTATGACAAAAAAAACATTTTTTGTTTGTTTTTAAAACATAGTTGTGATCATAAGAAATAGGAAGGCCGTCTATTATATTTTTTCTGTTACTCATAGAATTTAAGTATTTATTAGTTTTTTTCCCGTGGTAATTATTGACTCTGATATCCTCAGATATTTTTTTATTTCTTTATTTTTAAGATCAATTGAGTCAATATCAAGCATAATTAAACAAAGACAATCAATCCATTCTATCATGATATTTAAATCGTCTTTGTTGATTTTTATTATTTCATTTTTTAAGTTGATTTTTTTTAGAAGTGACTCAAATTTAGGATTCATTGACAATACAACACCCTCACTATTTTGCATGATAGTAATCAGTTTCTGATAAAATAATATGCTCATAGAGAAAAAAAATTCATAATTTTCATCTTTATCAATTATGTAAAAATCATCTATTTTCTCTATTTTAGTTTTGATTTTAGCCATTAATAAATTAGTTCTTCCGGGAATTCATCATAACTTCTAGAAAAATCTGGTCTTATTTTTCCTGTTTGTGGTATATTGGTAATATTTTTATTTTTATTATCACCGGGTTCTGTATATGGTGAAATACCTATAGCAATTTTTTCCTCAAAAAATTTTCCTGTTTTCTGTGATATTAGTCCTTTGAAATCGAATTCAACTTTTACCTTTTCTTCAATTTGAAAGTTATTTATTACATTTAATTGAGGTTCATAAAAAACGAATTTGATCAACTGATCTTTATTCTTAGAATCAAGATATTTTACATAAAAAGGTTTTTTTACATACGAAGAGGGTCCATTCGTATTTTCTAATTCACCAATTGAATGTAGAATACCTATAAGTTGCATTGGACAAATATAATGAATCTTATCTCATAAAACAAAAAAAAATTATAATTTATTAGAAATATTGTTTATTATTCAAAATTTATTATTTTTTCTATTATTTATAATTAAATATCATGGATAGTCAAGATAATACATCGATGTCTGAACTTAACAATCTTGTAAATATGATTGTAGACTATTATTGTTTTAAAAATAATATTTTTGACGACGATCAAGAAGAAGATGAGAAGTGGAAAAAAGGTACAAAGTATGATGAATCTAACGATGAAATAATACCTAATAAAATTGATACACTTATCGAAAAAGTATTTGTCCATCAGTTAAATAAGTTTTCTAAAGATAAATGAAAATTACAAAAGAGGAATTAAGAAAATTAATTTATGAGCAATTTTTTAATACTTTGAATGAAGATTCAAGGTCGCATAAGGTTTCTATAGATGAACCTGTTTTAAAAATTAATGAAAATCTTAATGAAAGTTTTGATATAATTGAAGATCAAAATTTAATTAAGGATTCGGAGACAAAAATTCAAGAACTCAAAAGTATAAACGAGGAAATAAAAAGAATGAAACAACTAGTTGATTTTAGAAGTCCTCTTTTGTCTGATAATAATTTGTAATTTTTAAATTTTTATTTTATTTTTATTTCATGGAAATCTATAATTTATTGGACAATAAATTTGAGAATATATTGTCTGGTGTTTGCCTTACCACCCTAAGAGATAACAATAAATCAATTATAAAGAAATATGATTCAATAAGCGAAAACGATTTTATTGATATCAAAGATGATTTTTTTATTTACATTCAAAATTTTTTGTTTCTGAAAGGATATCATAATATATCTGTAACTGAAAATGTTGTTCACGCAAGAAAAGATGATATTGATTATGATTTTTTAGTCGATTTTGATTGGAGTTTAGATCATAATCAAATGAAAATAAAGTTTTTTGACAAAGGGTCAAATTCTGGTATCTCTAATTTTGATGGTAAGTATTTTTTTCTAGTTTCAATAAATAAAAACCTTCTTTATCTGATTAATTGTGAAAAGCTTAAAAAACAAGTTAAAGAGGATAAGCAACAGTTTAGAATTTTGACTGAACAAGTCGATCTTTTCAAATCTAAATTTATAGAATTTGACTTAAATAGTATAGGTCAAAAAATTAAGGTTTTTTCCTTAAAATAATTAAAAAATAATATAATTCGTACTATTTATTGGTATGAATATTTTCGAGATATCGGAAGAAGATGTAATTATCCCAAATAAGTTTATTCAGGATGATTTAAATCCCTCTTTATGGATTAAAGATAAAGATGGATATAAATTAAAACCGGAGGTAAGGGAAAAATTATTGATAATAGCTAAAGAATTCTATAATTATCTTGAAATTGATGCTGATTATGAAGATATATACTTTATAGGGAGCATGGCTTCTTATAATTGGACATCTAAAAGCGACATTGATCTTCACTTACTGTTTGATTATAAAAAAATTAACAAAAACACTTCTTTGGTAGAAAAATATTTCGATATAAAGAAAAAATATTGGAATGATTCACATGATATCAAAATATATGGAATAGATGTTGAATTGAGTTGTCAAGAGCTAAACGCACCATTTTATTCAAAAGCGGTTTTTTCAATTAAGAAAAATAAGTGGTTAAATTTTCCTGACAAAGCTAAATTCAGCATTGATAAACAAGCTTTAGTTTCTAAAATAGTTAATATAGCCAATCAAATAGAAGATCTCGAAAAGACAAAAGACATCGAAAAAATTATTGATAAGTCGAAAAAAATTAAAGATAAAATTAAGAAAATGAGAAAGTCTGGTCTTGAAAAAGGCGGGGAATTCTCTATAGAAAATTTAGCATTTAAGTATCTCAGAAATAAAAATTACATAGGCACATTAATGAAATTAAGAAGAGATGCAGTTGATAAAAATCTTTCTTTGTAAAAATGAAAAAAAATAAAAATATAAAGGAACTAATAAGCGAAATAAGCGTAACTGATTTATTTATTAAAAGGGTTGCTGAAAAAGCTGATTTGGATATAAGAAAATTTCCGATAGATAAATTAATAAAAGGATTCGGTGAAGAAATGGAGCTCCACTTGAGAATGGGTTTAAGCCCTGTGGATACACTAAATATTGTTTATGATAATCTATCAAAAGATATTAATTATTACGACAACATAATCAATCTTAACTTTTCAAAGAAAAAAGAATTGACAAAAGAATCTGAAGGGGTTTATAACTATAAGAGATTATCACACATACTGGTAATTAAAAATGGAGTTGATAATTTTGATGATAAAAAAAGAGATTTAGTTAAAAAGTTTATAATTTTTGTTTCGCAAAACTTATCTCTAACAAAAGATTGTAAAATTTATTTAAGTGCCACTAGAAATAAACATCTTGAGACCACTGCTTCTTATAATCCAAATAATGATGACATTTGGATTTATGTGAAAAATAGAAACATGTTAGGTGATGTGTTAAGATCTTTAGCTCATGAAATGATGCATTTCAAACAAAAACTAAGAGGGGAATTACATAAAGATTCAGGAAAAGATGGATCACCTCATGAAAATGAAGCAAATACATTTTCTGGAATTATGATAAGAAAATTCGGAAGAATGTTTCCGGAGATTTATCACTAATTGATTATATCATCTATTATTTTATAAATGAATTTGTAATTTAAATCTTTTAATCTTTTCACACCTTCAAAAACGGATTCATCCTTGTTTTTTATATCATCTTTTATTTTATCTAAAATAGTAGTTCCAAAAATTACGTACCATTTATAATTTCTTTTTTCTTTTAAGATCGAATTAAGGATTTTATATTGCTCTCCAGTCAAAAAAGAGATATCTAAAATTTCCTTTCTAAAAAAATTATAATAGAATTGAATTAGACAATATTCTATTTCTCTCTCTTCAAATAATGTATCAGTAACTACTTCTTTTTCATTGAAATAACAAAAATCAGTTTTGAAATTATTAGTCCAAAAACTCAATACTTCATCAATTATAAATCTTGAATTTAAATTGTATTTATGTTTATTTTCTTGTATAAATAAGTTTGCTTCATGCAAAGACAGTGCAAATGTTAAAGATACTAATATATAATATTTATTTATTGTATCAATAAATTCATCAGTTAAAACATCAGAATCAATAACAAACTTTTCATTTGAAAAGATATAGTTTTGACAGTCTTTTTTGTTTTTTTTTACAGTTATACTATGCTCTTTGTTTAAAATATTAATATTTATATTGTATTCTGAATTAAAATCGTTATATAGATCTTGTTCATTTTTAGAAAGATTTTTTTGATCCTCTACAACCTTGTTGAAAGAATGAAACATAAGATTGTTTATATCCTTTTTAATAAAGTTTATATGTTTGAGTGGGAAATCTATCTCATCAATTTTATTGGCTATAATTAAATCTGGTTTTATTTTGTTTCTTTTAACTAACTCAGAAAATAATAACGGTTCATTCATGATTTTCAAATAAAATATTTTGGGTATTTTTTTACTAAATTGGATACCTGCAAAAGAACGTGTCGTTTGTGATAATCATTTATGTTTTGTATCCTTGAATCTATTAACACAGTATCTGTAATTAACCAATCCTCAATAGCTGTTAACAAAGTGTCTTTAGTGAGTTGATCATAATCTTTATTGTGAATTTGATTCACATAAAGTAATATGGAATCAAACTTCGCATCAATTTCATAAATTGAATATAAATCTAATCCTATCTCTTCTCTGTTTTTATTTCTTAATTTTTGAAACTCTATATTATTTTTAAATATCTCTAACTCATTAATCCTTCTAACATCAGTTATTACCAATTTGTGATCATCCTCTGTTATTTTTGAAAATGCCCTATTGGTCCAGTGGTGAGGCCCATTTATTTCCTTCATCTTTTCCCCAAACCATATCATATATGGTCTTAACACTTCTTTGGTGTCTGAGTTTTTAGGATTTAAAAAATCAATATCGTTGAATTCTATTTCAATACCCTTACTCTTTAGATCTTCCCAAACCTGTGCTTTAAAAAAATCATTTAAATCTTCTTTAAGAGTATCGGCGAAAGAAATTCTTTTAAAACCTAATCTTGAAACTAAAAATTTGGCTATCGTATCCTTACCAGATCTTGCATAACCCATTAAACCAATCAAAATTTTGTTATTAAGATTTTCATAATTTATCTCATGAGATGCATTATCAATTAATTCTGCAGGTATTTCTAAGTTCATTTCTTATTTTTTTTTGTAAATTTATTAAAAAATTATAATATTTAAAAATAAGAATGAGTAAAATTAAATTAAATATAGAACAAGACTATTACATAGACGATTATGGACGTTGGGTTTTTACTAAAGAATATCATTTAAAAAGAGGATATTGTTGTTCACCAAAGAAAAATCCCGGTTGTCTGAATTGTCCTTACAGAGAAAAAGAAGAACCTAAGAATTCAGAAAATAATTAATTTTATTTTTAAGACTTTTAATCTTTAGTTTAAAGTGACTGAAAGGGTTAATCTTAGACAAATAAAAATAAAATCCAAGAAAACAAGCTGACAAAAGGTAAAAAATTGAATCCGTAATCCAATAGGAACCTGTCAATTTCATTATTAGCAAGAACAAAGCATCGTAACCCAGAGGTAGGAAAAACATACCCAGCATTAAACAAATTGTTGCTATCTTGTTCGAATTTTTCACTTTTATTTTTACTATCGGGATCCATATTTAATATTTTTTCTCCTTCACACAAAAAATCAACCACTAAGGTAAATAGTAAAAAAATAAAAAAGCCCAAAATTGGGCTTTTTTAGTGGTGTCAGGAGGTGGAATTGAACCGTGACTTTCGTCACTCCGTAAGGACCCGACTCATGGTTTTTCACGCCATTGCTCTACCTCTGAGCTATCCTGACATTTATGAATAATTACAATGCAAATATAATAAAATTAAAACTTAAAAAACAAGTTATATCAAAAAAAACTTCAAACTATTTATAAAAAAAACTTTTAGTAATGAAAATCAATAAGAAAGATTTTAAGAATTTAATCAGGGAAATGATTTCTGAAATAGAAATTAATGAGTCGGATATTATAGCAAAAGAAAAAACGGAATGGAATGAAATGAAAAATGATTTCAAAAATATAGTTAAAGACTTAATAAAGAACATAGAGGATGATAAATATTCCGATGCAAATGGAGAAATAGATAAATCAATTAAGATTCTAAAAAGCTGGAAAAAAAGATTATCAAAAAACCTTGATGATTCATCGAGGGGTTAACCTGTGTATAAATTTGTTTCTTGTTGGTGTTGATAAGCAATCAAAACAACAATATGGATAAAATCTTTCAAAATCTAATTTTAATAAATTTTCCCAACCAAGATTGCTAATCTTATCTTTATTTTTCTCAATTAAAATTTCAACGTCTGGAATAAATCTTGCTAATTTTGTTAATAGATAACAATCATTTTTTTCAAAAATTTCCATATCACAATAACTATATAAATCCGGTCTATTTTGTAAAATATTATACCAGTCTAGTTCATTTAATTTAAAAATATCTAATTTTTCTAAGTGTTTATTTCCAGTTTGTAATATCAAATGTCTTATTTGAAAATTATCTAAAACATCATTTAAATCTAATATTTTGTTTATTACATAATCTCGATGGTAATAATTTTTTATGAGTTCGGTTAAATGATATTTATTGAAATATATTCTTGTAAAATCTATTTGCGTAGCATATTTGACATTTATCCTTAATAAAATCAATAATTCCTCTCCGGTTACTTTTTTTAAATCAAAGTTGAACATATCTATATATTCTGGCCACATTTTAAAAAAATATTCTAGTTCTTTAATCTTAAACTTAAATTTTTCAATATTGACTTTATTTAATATTTCCGGATCTCTGGTTGCTAATCTTATGAGCTGTTTTTTATTTATTCTTTCATAATTCACAAATTTTTTAACTCTTTCATTATTAAAAAATTCTCTATCGTTTATATTTGATAAGTCAATAAAATTTATTAATTTTTTAAAAAATTCATCATCTATCTCTTTTACGTTGAAAAGAGTAAAATGACAAATACCATTAAAAATATTTTGAGTTTCTTTATCTAATTTATTTTTAATATTCATATTAATAAATATAATGTCTAAAGTTAAAATTATTAACAATAAATCAATTGATAGTTTAGGGACTATCAAACGAATAAATTATTCAGGATGTATTAAAAAAACTTATTTATTAAATGAAAAAAATAGAAGTAATTTTTATACGATAATAAAAGAAGTTTGTGGTGAAAATTCTGACGATTATTTCATAAGTTCAAAATTAGAAATTGGTGAAAAATATGTCACTTACTTTAAATATGACCAGAATGGTGAAATTATTTATGAAAGGAGATATAATAAATCAAAAAAAACATTTAACATACAAGAATTATTCCATGAGAATGAAAATGGAAAAATATTGTTAAATAATTACAATAATCAAAAAACAATTAGTTTTACCTCAAAAAAATTGAAGAATGGAAAACAAAAATAAACCCTCTTTTGAAATAAACAATTTAGTAAAAGAAACTTTTAATAAAATAGCTCAATGGCATAACGAAGAAGCAACTTCAACTTCACTACACCATTTATCTATAGAGATTGTTTCAGATATCATAAAAGAGTCCTATAGGCACTTAGACCTAAAAGTGGATTTTGCTATTGATATGGACGAAGAAACAAGAAAAAAAGTTGATGAAGAAAAAGCTGAAAAGAAACGCAGAATGGGAGTCAATGATTTAGATAACTTAACTGACGAAGAATTACTGAGAGAAATATCAAAAAGAAAATCTAATACACCTCTTTAATTAATCCCTCCAAACTAATATTTTCAATATTTTCCCAATTTTCGATATTATTACTCATGACTGGTTTTGCTCCGGCTTCTTTGTTATAAGCTAGTGTTATATGAGGTGTTCTTTTTCTTTGCGTAGAGAAATTAATATCCATGTCAGTAGAAACTCTTAACGCTACCACATCAGAATTTATACCTATTCCAATTACTTTTATATCAACTATATTATCTAACAAATTCTCGTCATAAATTTTACCCATATTGATAGTAATGTGATCTGCTGTGATAGTCCAATCTTGTCCTATTTTCTCTTCTTTTTTAAGTTTGTTAATTAATCCAAGAAGTTTATTTTTTGAATTTTGATCTAATACTATTGCAGAATATTTAGGTTTTCTATCTTCTACTTCTTTTAAAATATTTTTTAAAATTTGAAATCTGTTCTCAAAAATTTTAAAATTTTCATTCAAACCATAATCTAAAATTCTTTCTTTTCTTACATCAAATCTTGTAACTGGAATCCATATATTTTGTCCTCCATTTTCTATTTCTGATTCCTCTGTAACCAAAACATAGTAATTTAGTGCTATTAAATTTTCATAAATTAAATTGTCTTGTGCTTCATTGTCTGATTCATCATTTTTATACAGATTTTTAACATCAATAACTAAATATCTTTTTCCTGTAATTAGATTTAATTTTGGAAGCCTAGGTTCATTTCCTTTAAAAGATATCCTATCTCCTCTTTTAACATTATATTTATCAATCGAAAGAGAATCTTGAATTATATCATAGTATCTTTTCCCTTTTTCACCAAGTGAATCAAATAAATTTTTTAAACTTTTTACTTCACTAATTGCTAATTTTTTATCTAATATATTCAACATTTTTTTATAAAAAGATGTTGCTAAAGCAATGTTTTGGTTTGGATCAACATTGACACTTCTAATGAACTTTAGTAATTCTTCTTTACTAGCATTATTATCTTTGCACAATTCTAAAAATTTAGCAAATGCATCTATTCTTTTTTCATTATCAGTTTGTAGAGTTGAATTTCTATAAAAATAAGCAACTAGTTCTTGTTGGTTTTTTTTGAGTTCAGATAGTGGTATAAAATTATCTTGTGAATTGCTAAATTTAAAATTTTTATAGAATTCCAAAACTCCCGGTAAAAATTCTTTTATAATTATATTTCCATCTACATCTACCACATTTTTACCATACTTCTGTATTAGAAATGCCTTACCCCTTTGTTTATCCTGTTCAAATTCTTCATATTTTTTATTGTAGAATTCAACTATTTCATCTTTGAGGGTGTTTTTTTCACTACCAGTTGGTGTATTCAAAATTTTATTTACTTCCTGATCATTCAATTGTGGAACATAAAATTTTAAAAACTGTAATTCTTTATTAAATTCATCTCCTTTAACAAAGTTTTTAATTAATTCCTTATTTTTTTCAATAAATTTTTTTCTTTCCTTTTGTAATAATACTTTTTTATCATCTTTGATTACGAAAGGTTTTGGTCTGGTAATTCTATTTCCTTCTTGATCTAATAATGGTTGTCCATTCTCTCCAAATACTAATTCTTGCCTTACTCCAATATATTCTTTTTTGCTTGGATTATATTTTGCATTTTGATGCTTTCTCTCTCTAGGGGATTCAGCAAATTTTACAAAGTTGGCAACACCTACATTTGATGGTCCGAAAACAGCTAACATTTCCGGAGTTTTATTGTCTAAAATGTAATTAAATAAATTTTGATATATTTTATTACTCCTTTCATCAGATAGAAATCTTAAAACATTCTTAAATGAATCCTGATAAGATCTTATAAATTGATCAAGGTTTATAATTTTAAATATTTTTTCGAATTCAATATCTGGTATCCTACCTATAAAGGATGAAATATTTTTCAATATGAGACTAGGATTTTTACTGTACATTGCTAAAATGTCTATCTTAGCAAGCTCTTCTATCGCATCGTTTCTGAATTTATCGACTAATTTTTCAAAATTATCTAAAAATTTTTCTGGATTTGTTTCAGCAAGAGTTTTTATATCTATATTTCTTTCGTCAAACCATTCCTGCCCTCTGATTTCAACAATCAAATTTCTATGGGCTTCTATTAAGTCTTCTCTGTGATCAGCAAGTTTATTTAATAAATCAGGTTTATTTCTAATTACATCAGTTAAAAACCTAGCAGCACCAGATTCACTTCCAACCCTAGGCATGTTTCCATCGTAGGTTGTAAGTTTTGATATATTACTTTTAGCATAAGGAGAAAAACATAAAAAATCAATAATCCTATCATCACCATCACTATATCCAGATGAAGTTTTTTGACTGCCCGGTTGATGATTACCTTCTTGTTTTATTTCTCTTAAATTTTTATCTGAACGATATCCAGACATTCCAACCTGTGTCGACCACTTTCCATTAGGATTGCCAGCTGGAGGACCAATTAACTGTAAATTTTGATTTTCTGATCCAGCAAAACCAGATCCCACTTGACACATTACACCCCATTTATTATGTTCATTTAATTCTGCACCTTCAGATAACCATTTTCCATCAATTACTTCAACCCAAATTCTTTTTGAACCGTCATTTATTGAATATATTCTTTTTATTCTACCTTGTTTTTCAGCTTCTAAGTGTGGAGCTTCTTCTTCTTGTTGTACATCTTTTTTTGAATCATCTTTATTTTCTACAAAATCATAAGCATCATTAAGATTCATATTTTTTATTGCATTATCATTTCCTGATAATTTAAACCAATTTAGAACTGATAATATTTTTTGTTTATCTTCTTCCGTAAATTCGTCTACTCCCTTTTCTTTTACCGTTTTTATAAGCCAAGGAGCTAACCTGCAATTATTAATCTTTTCTTGATTACCCTCAAAAACTTGGTAAATTAATTCTTCAACAAAGTCCAATATTTCTGGATCTGTTTTAGGTTGGCCCTTTGTGCCGTCTGTAAAATGTTTTTTCCAATCATTCATTTCCTGAATGATTCCAAATTTTTTTAAAGTAGAGACAATATTCATTACCGATGATAAAAGATTATATCAATAAATATAATCCTTTTTAAAAAAATCATCGCATAATTACACTATATTTCTCAATTAAATTATCTTTTATTTTAATAATTTGAGAATTTACTTCATCGGAAGTCAAAGTTCTCTCCAGAGATTCAAAATGTATTCTATAAGAAACTGATTTTTGACCTGTCTTTGGATTCAAAAAACTATCAATTAGATCTGTTTTTGATACCAAATTTTCAGAACAATCATTTAAAATTGTATAGAAATCATTTGGCATAAATGGTTCATAATAGTAGAATGAAATATCTCTAACAGCAGAAGGGTATTTTGAATACTCTTTAAATTTAGTTATTTGACCTTTTTTGAACTGATTTATAAACCTTTCGTCATCAGTCCAAAAATATCTTATATCAGGAATTTCGAAAAATATCATTGCTAACCTTTCAAGTCCTAAACCAAAAGCCCAACCCGATTTATTAATTAAGCCACAATTTGTCATGATTTCTTCCCTTATTACTCCAGCACCTAGCACCTCAACCCATTTTCCATTTAATAAAACTTCAATTTCACATGATGGATTCGTAAAAGGAAAATAAGTATCTACAAATTTGTATTCACAGCCGGGAAATAAAAATTCTATTAGACCCCCTAAATTTTGCTTTATAACCTCGCAAACCTTAATTGGATCTATTTGACCATCTAATATAGAAACCCCTTCCATTTGATGGAAAACGGGGTAATGAAAGGCATCAATTTCATCTTTTCTATAAACATCACCAGTAACTAAAAAATTATTCTTTCCATCTCTCATAAACTGGGTTTGATGAGCTGATGTATGAGTTCTCAAAACTGTATTAACATCTTTGTAAAAGGTGTCTGATTGAGACCTTGATGGATGATCACTTGGAATCAATAAATCATCAAAATTTGACTTTGTGTCCACATATGGATTTATACCTTCAAATATTTCTCTAGAATTTTTGAAATAATCATAAATTCTTTCTTTAATTATACAAATAGGATGATCAGGAATTTGATATATGTTTTTTCCTATTTTATTTTTTATACTAAGTGGTATATTACCTAAAGGTATAAAATCTTTCATTTTTTATATCTTAAAAATGAATTATTAGTTATGAGATTAAATTTTACATTACCAATAAATGAAAATAAATCTAGATGATTAGTATAACTCATGGAAGATTTAAGATAATGTTCGAAATTTTCAGTCCATTGATTAAGTGTATATTCTACTGGCCTTCTTGTTGAAATGCCTTCTGAAGTTTTTAAAACTTTTTTTCCCCAATCTTTTTGAACTTCTTTCGTTGACATTCCTCTAAATTTTTTGGTTAATCTATAATTTCTAGAATATAACCATTTAGTAAATTTAGATCTAGGGTCTAATTTTATTTTATTGAACAAGTAGGTTTCCCCACAAGACTCTAAAGCTTTATTAAAAATACTTCCGATCATTACATAATCAGCACCTAATGCTAATGCTTTGATAATGTCTGAATATTTTTTCATACCACCATCTGCAACAATTTTTGCTTCACATTTTAATTCTTTCTTTAATTGATAGCATTCTTGAATTAAAGAACCCATAGGATATCCTATTGCCGTTTGCTGAGTTGTTAAACAACCATTTCCATTTCCTATTCCCAATCTAACAAAATTACAACCTGCATCTGATAGAGCCACATATGAATTTGGGTTTGCTACATTTCCAGCCATTATAATCAATTTATTACCATATTTTCTTTTGGCTGTTTTAATTGCATTTTTCAAATCTACAATGTGTCCATTCGCTGTATCAATGCAAACATTAACCTCTTCGTTTTTTGGAATTGTGAAATTATTATCAAGAAATTCATAAACAAAATCAGCAAGAGAATAAGAAACAAAACACATTTTACCGTTCCTATTATAATTATTGGTTTTAATCCCTCTTGGATAACAAACGTTTATATTGTTTGAGATAAAATCTTCTCTATTTTCTTTAGAAACAACCGTATCCATAGGTGCAGTAATGAGTGGTAAATGTTCGTGATGATGGAAACCACTTTCTACTGGATATGAAATGCTAATATTAGACCTTGAACTTATTTCAGTAGTAACTTCCGGAATTATCAAAATATCATCAAAATCAAATTTCAAATCTTTCGTACAAGAATTTCTTATAGATAATATTTCATTAGGTTCTAATTGTTCAAACATTTTTTTCTTGTTTAGAAAACAAATATAAATTAAAAAAAATTAGAATTCAAAAAAAGTATTTATAATATTTACTAACCGATAGCACATGGTTGATTACATGATTTTTTAGTAAATATTTGAACCTTCTAAAGGTTCGTTAATTGTTTTAGAATTATACAATTTTCGATAAACTGAATCAAATCTCTTATCCAGAGTTCTCTCTAATTCATCGTTATTTCTGTTAATTCTTTCATGAACTTCATCATCTCTTCTAGAAAGCCATTCAATTTGCCTTCCAAGATGATCATGTTGTTCATCAAATTTCCTCCAAACAGATTGGAGTTCTAGACTAATGTCACTTGTGACATTCTTCAATTTATCATCATGATTTCGACTTTGAGAATCAAATTCATTATATACTCTTTGAAATTGTTCCTCAAAACCACGGCACTTAACCTCTAAATCAGAGACCTTATGCCTTAACTGTGCAATTGCCCAGACGATTACGCCTAAGATTATTACAGCAACTGTAGCAGTTGCGGTAATTAAAATTGTAGCTAATGTTGTTTCCATATAATTATATTTTTTAAGTTAATTTGTAAATTACATGTAATCAACCATGATGCTTCGGTTACTATAATGATAATTAATTTATTTTTAAAATCAAATAAAAAACCCAGCGTTTGCTGGGTTTACATTACATCTCTACTGATGCTTGATTTTTTTTGGCTTTTCTTTTTTTCTTTTTTGTCAAATTTATCAACTCTTCTTTTTTGAAAAACTCTTTTTTATCAAGAAACCCGTCTAATTTGACTACTATTGGATAATCAATTCTACCATCTAAAAGATCTACGACTTCACCTTCTATTTCATCATCCCAACCAAATTTAGCTGCTAGTATTGCATCTATTTTAACATGATCTCCAATTTCGATAGTATCTCTGCTATTTTCGAATCTAAATTTCACATGCTTAGAAATGGGGATGGATTTTCCAGTGGTTGGATCTATTCTAACAAATGTTATGTTTGTACAACAAACAATATTTTCTTCATGAGTGTAAGGAGAGAAATTTCTAGCTTCAATTTTTATTGTGATGGATTTATTTCCAATTGAAAGTATTTCTCCATACAATTTGATAATTTCTCCAACCTTGACCGGTGATTTAAAAACTACTTGTTCCATAGTACCAGTTACAACATGAGGAGTATAACATTTCTCAGTAGCATAAGAAGCTGCTGCTGAATCTATCCATGATAATATTTCACCTCCGAAAAGATTTCCATTTATTCCTATGTTTTTTGTCATACAAATATGACTGCTAATCAATTCCATTTTAATTCAATTTTAATTTTAATAATTTCAAAAGTTCCTCATCTAATTTCTTATCTGGATCTGGATTTATAGCATATAATGCAAACTCTGCTATGAAATTCATATATTTTTTTTTAGGAACCTCATTACATTTACCTCTAGTCTGTATTTCACGACCAGTCTTATTACAAATTTCTATGGTTACGTGAGGTAAATTATCTTTATCCCTGAGAGACAATATGAGTATTTCTCTCCTTTTCAATCTATTAATATATGAAAATCCACCTACACAATTACCCATCAACTCACCCTCAAGGGCAAGTTCATCAGGTTTTAGTTTCAAAAAGAAATGTTCATTATCAGAACATTTATAAACAATTCTAGATTCAACTAAATTTTGTTTAGATATATTTTTAAAATTTTGCTTTAGATTTTTATGCCATTCATCTGATTTAGATAGTGCTTCATCAAAAGTCAAAGACAAAATGTTAGGTTTTTCTATTTGAGCCCAATCAACAATATATCTTATTTGTTCAATATTTAATATTTGAGGATTCTTTTTTGATTCTTTAGCCAACCACACATTGTATTTAGAGGTCCCAATTGAATCAGAGATGTCTAAAATACTATATAATAGCTCCTCAGTTATTTTAAACTTATCTATGAGAAATTTACTTTTATTATCAATCATAGACATATATTGTAACTTTGTAATTGGAGTCACCTAAATCTTCCTTAATGTAAGAGCCATGGTGAAATTTGTCTTCACCAAATTGAATTTTATTTTTTCTATAAGTTATTTTAAATTCAAATCCGTTTGGTATATCACCGTATTCAATCATTTTGAAATCTTGAACTGTATAACACTTCAACGCAACTCTCAATTTATGTTGGAGCTGCGTCAAAGTGCGACGATCAAAAAGATCTTTATCTACTAGGTATTCATATGGTTTAATCATAATTAATTTTTTAACTATTTTTTCTTGGCCTTCCTCTTTTACGTCCCATGACCTTTACCTTCTTATCTATTGAAGCGTTTTTATTAAGAGAACCCTTAGGACGACCACGACCACGTTTTTTCGTAGTATCTGGTTCTTCGGTGACTACCTTTAATTTTATAGTTCCCTTAGGACGGCCACGAAGTTTTTTGGATTCTGAAGAATCTGAGTTTTCTACAGTATTGTTTTCTTTTTTTGTTGAACCCTTAGGACGACCACGACCTTTTTTAGGAGCAGAATTATCCTGATTTGTTTCAGAAATTTTCTCTTTTTTTATAGTACCTTTAGGACGACCACGACCTTTTTTTTCTGTAGTTTCAGGAGTTTTAGAAATTTCCTTTTTAATACCTTTTGGGCGACCACGACCTTTTTTAGGGGCAGTATGGTTTGGGTCAAAATCTTCATCATCACTCATTGAAGAACTGAAATCAAGATCTTCTATATTATTTAACAAATTGTCATCGTCATCCTCTTCATCCACATCATAATGTGAATTAGTTGATGTATTCATAGTCCCAGATTCAAAGAATGGTTTGTAATAATCAACAAATTCAGGTTTATCCATTTCTCGATTTACATAAAGCAATTTCTTTTTCTCATAAATCAGCAACTGTTTATTGATTTCTTGATTATTATCTGCGTACAAAACCTGATTCGGTTTTAAAGAGATAATTGTCTTTTCCCCTTTGCTCTTAGATAGAGAAAGGTTTAAATTTTGCTGTGATAAATTTTTGATTTTCATAGTGTTTTGTGATTCTAGGTTTTATAATTTTTGTTTAATCACAAATATATTCATGTAAAATGTAAATACAAATAAACATTTGAAAAAATTTATTAACCAATTTAATTATTTGTAACCTATTGATAATCAACAAAAAAGCCGAATTATTGTTAATTCGGCTTTTTTAAAAAGGATATTAAAAAATTAGATACTATTAGGATTTATTACAAAAGTCATAGAATTTAAATCTAAAATATATTTTTTATTTTCATTTAAAAAATCCTTTTTGTAGAATTTGTATTGGGTAGCAAAAGATGAGCTTGGTTTTTCTACAAACACAACTTCCTCATTAATTTGATTATTTTCCTCACTATCATCAATCATATCTTTTTCAAAATATTCAACTTCATCATGTGGTTCAAATCCATCTTTTCCCATGGGTGGAATTAATGGCAATTCCTCATAATCCTCTGGATTTATAACCTCTTCTGCCTCTTTGATAGATTCGTATAATTTAAAGTTTGATAATTTATTCCATCTATCTTTTTTATATTCATCAGTGGTTTTTTCAGTGATTAGATATTTTTTATTTATACCCTTTTCTTTATTTTCCGATTCATTAAAAATTTTCTTCTTGGTAAGATCGGGTTTATTAGATTCATTTATACCGAATTGACCTTCACCATAACCCCATTTTGCTAATTGTTCAGGTGTAGCATTGTGTAATCCTTGAATATAATTTTGTTTCATTCCTTTTGGAATATAACCAGAGCCGGGTTCTAATTCTACTCTTGTATAGAATGATTCATTTTTTTGAGGAACCACATTATAGTCTTTATCAACTTTAGGTCTCTTATTCTTTTTTGATGCGAAATATGGTGTATCATATCTGAATGGACCAGCACTTCCGGGACCTCCAGCTGTCGAAGTTATTTCTTCTACAGGTTTTTCATCCTTTTCTGTTTTCTTATCATCTAAAAACATTTTTCTTTTTTTGTTTCCATTTTTCAAGTCAACAGTATTTGCTTTTTTAATTTTATCTATATTAGGTTTTACTTCCTCTTTATTTTTTCCTTCAGATAAAATTTCTTCATCATCGGAAAATAATTCTTTTATTGTGAGTTTTTTCATTGTGTCAATTTTTGTATTTTCTTCAACAGTTGAGGCTGTTCCAGTCTCCATTTTATCCTGTACACCCAACCTTGTGTTTATTAAATATTCAACTTCTTTTTTAGCAATCTCTAAAAATATTTTTTGTAAAGTTTTCTTTATATTATTAAGATTACTTGTTTTTAAAATAAATTTTTTATGAAAGGTATATGATTGTCCATTCTTTTCTTTTATACCTCTGAAAACACCATCCTCAGTAGTTTTATATTGTACCATTAAAGCATCTCCTTCATAAATTGAATTTATGTCAGAAATAAGTCTTTTACCACCATACACTACATATTTAGTAAAAGTTGTAACAGTTTTATTTTGGACTGTTACTGTATACTTGCCTTCATTTGCACCAAAACCATAGGCCTTACCAGTTCCATAAACACCTGCTGGTTTATCATTTTTTTCGATACCTTTTTCATCAAATGCTTTTTCTGTTTCAGATACTAGAATTTCTTTAATTATATCAACTACACTATGCTCTAAATCAAGGTGTTTTTGATAATCCTTACTTCTTTCAACTTCCGCATTTGTTGACAATGATTTATCCTTTGCCATTTACTTATATTATTTTAAAATAAATAGCGTATAAAAATAAAAAAACCCGCCTAAGCGAGTTTTATTTATTTAATTAAACCTTTGTTTTTCCAAACTATCCAAAGATTTCTATCATCTATTGGAAAACCGGGATTGTCAAGGTATATCTTATCATTCAAAAGAAAACCTTTAAATTTCTTAATTTTTCTTTTTTCACCTGTGTAAAAACCATTATGATCTTTGACTTGATATTCAATTTCTTCAAATATTTTCTTTGATTTAAGCCAAAAACTGTAGTTCCATATAAAATTTTTTATATAGAATCTACAAGATGAATAATACCAAAATTTTCTTAAATTGAATAACATTTATGCTTGAAAAATATAATAAACAGTTGAAATTAATAGTGATAAAGTGAACACTATTCCACCAAGGGCTAAACAACCAAGTATAAATTTATTCATAAGACTTTCTGAAATATATTCATCTGATTTGATTAGTTGTTTATATTGCTTAATAAGAAAAATTATAAAAGCTATATCAACTAAACTATAAATTAATAAAATAATATTTAGTATACTCATTGATTATCTGTATTAGTGTTTTTTAATCTTTTTTCAAGCTCATCAGCCAAATTTTCCATCTGCATTAAATTGTTTAATTCAGATTGTTGTTTGTTATCATTTATAATCGATTCGATATTATTAATACACAAAATTACAATAGATAACTCTCGTATTAACTCTATTGATTTTTGGGTATCACCCACAGAGTTATTTTGATTAAGGACAATATCAAGCTCAGAAAGTAAAATATCTCTCTGAGCCTGATAATGTGTAAGTGAAGCTTTTAAAATTTTATTCATTATATTTGTTCTTCAACTGTATTCTTTGCTTTCTTAGCATTTTTCTCTTTTTCTTTTCTTTCTTCCATGGCTGATGCACACGACAAATCAACTATTTCAGAAATTTTCATAACTTTTTCAGCTCCATAAAAATACATATTCGAAACATATTCTTTAGAATCTGGTGCTTTTTTCTTTAACTTATCTATTTCTTCACCATCTCCCATATCAATTCCACATAATGCTTTATCCAGTTGAATAATCTTTTGTTCTGGATCTAATTTTGACCAAACATCATAAAATATTGTCAAAATAAAATCATATTCATCATTTACCATCTTTTCTATTTCTGATCTTTTAATAAGATCAAAAAGGGAATATCTACCTCCATCTTTTTTTGGTTTTGGAGAATAAAGAAATTTAATTCTTTCTGGCACAACATATTCATTATGTTGATTGTGTTTAACAACATATTGTGCAATCGTAAGAATTTCATCATCTGCATCCATATAGGTTTGCAAATCCTGTATAACAGGTGTCGAATTTTTTAAGGAATTTAAAAATTGCTGATCCATTTTTTTATAATTATTTACAGCAAATATAATAAATTATACGAATAAAAAAAATATAATTTTATATTAATTTGATTATCTCAAATTATTTTGAACATATGAAAGAGCTGTTTTAGTCCTTGTATTAGTAGGATCCATCATATTTTTGTGACCTTTAGGACGATTATCTTTGCTAGATTGATTTTTTGATTTATGACTGTTAAGTTGATGTTTAACCCAACTATATCCTGCATCACCACCCCATAAATTCCATTTTTGTATTATTCCAGAATTATAAATATTTTTTCCAGCTATTTTTTCTTGTTTTAAATTTTCTATATTGTTATCGAAAAAAGCTTTCATTCTTTTTAATTGACCATGATTCATGGAATCCCCCTTCATAATTGAATACGCTTTTTTCAACCCACTACCTTCTGCCTCTCCTTTTCCAGTCAATTTATTTTTTGAAACGGCCTCAATTGCATTTTTACAAGTTTTTTTCATTGCATCATTAGGAAAAAAAGATTTATTATCATACTGAAACCTATAATCTTCAGATATAATTTCTCTTATTTTTTTTCTTAATAAATTAATTACTATTTCCATTAATCTTTAATCATTTTCAATATCGTTTGTTTGATATCGAGCGGAGACTTTGAATCGAACCCTAAATTATTTAAATTCCAATTAACTTCATCATAAAAAGACATTTCTGCAACAGGTGCTCCTGAATTTAAAGCTCTACTTATTGATAACCTTAAAGCTTCATTAGGTTGAAGATAGGTGTAGTTTGGATTGTAATTCTTATTTGCTAAATATAGATTAGGATTTTCTAAGAAAGTATTAACTGTTTTACCGGGCATATCACCCATAAAAGTTGCTACTGATGTTCCTATAGTAGTATTATTTAATCCGGGTCCAGATTTATTTAAACCACCTTGAGGATGTGTTTTTGCAACATTAGCTTCATCAAGTTTTGCAACTTTTTTAAATCTTTTTATTTCATTATTCAAAGCTTTTTCATTGATCTTTTTTTTATTTTCCTTAAGATAAATTTCTTTATTTTCATCTAAAGCATTGTTGAGATCAATCATTCTTTGATCTTTGGATTTATCTTTATTTTCAAAATCATCATTTGAAAATATATCTTTAATAGTGAATTTTTTCATTTTTTATTTTTTTTATTACCATACTACTCCACCATATCCCAAAGGTGAAATTAATCTTTGGTATCTTGAAATAAATTGTCTTGCAGCTTGATCACCAGATTTTTTATTATAATAACCGGGATTTGATCTTATATTCACAGGTTTATCTTCAAAATCGTTAAAAAGATTATTATACTCATCAACAATTTCATTCAAATTATCTATACCATCAAACTTGTCAACTAGCTGAGATCCATTTAAGAAATCTTTAACAAAAGAAAAATTGTTTCTTTGTGAATTTTTTTCTTTCCAGCTATCGTAACATTTGTCCGGAACAACCAATTTCATTTTATCTCCATCCAAAAGATTCAGTTTAATAATTACAATCTTATTAACATCATCTCTGACGGGATTATTAATAGAGCCAACAACATCAGGTGCCAAATAGAAAAATGGTTCTGTTGATTCTCTCAAAAATTTAGTTAAAATACTTTTAATATTTAATCTTTTCTTCATTAAATTATTATTCTTCTAACTAATAAATAGTAAAAAAAACAAATCAATTAATAGAATTCCAATTTTTTAACAATCCTTTGTTCACATTAAATGAAATTATCTGATTTTCTTCATTAATGGCAAAGTTTTTCTTTATTTTAGGTAAAAACATGGAAGTTGAATCACAAGAAATGGGTACAGGTTTGATCCATGATTCGCCAGCCTCAAATCTGTGAACCAATTTACAAGGTTCATAAAATTCAATCAAAATTTTGATTTTTTGTTTTTGATCATATTTTGTCAAAACGTTTTTATTATAATTGAAATTATAAAAATTTATTACTTTCCCGCCAGAAGTTTTCTCTACATATTTGTAAAGAAACCCCTTTTTGTCATATTTGAACACATATTTAATTTTCATCAATATCTTGATTTTATTTAATACAAAATAAATTAAAAATGAGATGAAAATGAATCTTTATTATTTAATATTATCAGTTTATATTTAATTTTATAAAAATTAATTATTATGAGATCAATACATACAATAGCAGGTTTACCAAGAGCTGGTAGTACTTTACTTTGTCAAATTTTAAATTCAAATCCAAGATTTCATGTTACCCCAACAAGTGCTGTTTTGGACATGTTGAAAACGATGAGAGGTAATTTTAGTTCGAATATGACTTTCAGAGCACAGGATAGAATGTCTATCTATGAAAATTTTAGAAATGGATTAAAGGGTTTTTTGGAAGGTTTTTTTTATGACAGTGAAGTAGTTTTTGACAAAAACAGAGCTTGGACTACTAATATTAAGTTGTTAGACACGATTCTACAAAACGATGAAACTAAAATAATTTGGCTTTACCGAGATCCTGTTGAAATAGTTTCTAGTATAGAAGCACAGTATCAAAAAACTCTATTGTTAGAGAATATGGATGAAACTTCAGCTCCCGGTGCCTTTATGACACTTGAGAGAAGAATTAGTACCTATACTTCACCTGAAGGCTTGATAGGTTTTCCTGTAGAAGGTTTGAAAGATGCATTAGAGATGGGATATGCAAATAGAATTTTGTTTGTCAAATATTTTGAGTTAACTAATGAACCCAAAATGACGTTAGAGAAAATTCATGATTTTATCGGAGAAGCATATTACGATTATGATTTCAAAAACATAAAACAATCAACTTGGGAATTTGATGGTGTATACAACTATAAATTTCCACATGTAATAAAAGAAGGAGAAATTAAATATAAAAGAGCAGATCTTCAACTTGAGCCTAAATACGTTGCTGCAATCAACGAAAGATATGCTGCTTTGAACAAATTAATGTTCGAAGGTGATCCAAGTGCATTATTAGGTCTAAGTAGTGAAGAGTTTGCAAAACAATTAGAAGAAATGAACAACCAAAACAATTCAGATCAAAATCAAGGCTTATTTGAGAAGATGATTAATGACAGTGAAGTTTTATAAAAAAAATTTTTTATTAAATAAAAAAGGGGTAAAAATACCCCTTTTTTTATTTCTTATTGTCAACTCCTAATTTTATACTAGGAACCTCTTTATAAGCTATATCATTATCCTCTAGGAATTTAATTACGTCTTTTTTAAATCTATCTGGACCGTAAATATTACAAGGCCCTTTTACGCCTACGAACTCAAGACCATACTTTCCTAATTCTAACACCATCATATATTCATAAAACTCTTCTGATTTGCGTTCAGGGTTATTGTCATAAACACTGAATGCAACGTATTCTCCTGTAGAAACTCTTCTGACATAAGAGGCTGCACAGTTCTTCATTTCTTTTGCTTTGTCAACTAATTTGTTTGGTAAATCAATTACTTTAACTTTTATCTTACCTTGTTTATATTCTTCAAGATATTTGAATTTGTTAGAGAAATCAATATATTTTTCATTTACTTCCTGATCGTTTAAATAACTTCTGTGCTTGATTAAATCATCGTGAAATCTCAAAAGCTTTGAATGTTTCTTTATCTTATAGAAAACTTTATTGAAATCCCATTTTAACTCCACCAACATTCTTTGACAATCATCATATATATTAAAATCATATTTTGAAATGTCCTCGATAACTACCCTATCCTCTTTGTTTGCATCTATTGTTTTACAAAAATCTTTAACTAAATTCGAAAATTGAATTATTCTTTCATAATTTACATCTTCTCTAAATTCGATTATTTTATAGAGCTCAATTAAAAAATCTTTTTCATAACTCATACAAAGTCTTATCAAATCCTCATAAGATATGAATCGGATATATTTTATTAAATTTTCATAATCATTAAAGTCTTTAATTATATTAAAAATAAAAGGAGAAATATGTCTTTCATTTATTTCATCTCTTACAAATACTTTAGCTGCTGTCTTGGAAACATTACCAACATTTTCATCATATCTTTTAATATCGTATTTAATATAGAACTCCTGACCACTTTCGGTAATGAATTTATAGCCTAATTTATTTTTATCATCTTGATCTAATTGTTCTTGTAATTGTTTGTTTTTTAAATTAATTAAGAAATTAAATATTTTAAGTGGCGAAGTTGCACCACTTTCTTTCATAAATTTTGTAGTTGGCAATGGACAATTAGACATCAAATCAAATAAAAATTTTGGTCCCTTGTTCATGGCTAGTGTAGAAAGATTTGGATAAGATATTATACCAAAAAAACTTGATATTATTTTCTTTAGTATATCAATTCCTGAAGAAAGTTTTATCTCGCTCAACAATTCATTCGCAATATCTATATTATCAACATCAGAAACATATCTACCAAGCTTACCAATAAATTCATGTACATAAATAAAATCTTCTGTAATTTCAACCTCTTCTGTTTTACTAAAAAATAAATTTACCGTATTGACTATTTCACCTAGATCCACCGGTAAAAAATCAGAATTATCAAAATCTTTAAAATAAATCCTACTTTCTTTGTTTTTCTTAGATATGCTTAATGATGAATAATCATTCTCAATTTGTATTTTATTATTTTTTTCAGTTGCAATAAATCTGTATTTGTAAAGTGCTAAATACTTGCTGTTTTCTACTAATAAAAATTTCTCTAAAAATTTTTGATCTGTATTAAATATTTGAGAATATACTTCAGCTTTTGTGTAGTCTTTATTGCATTTATCACATAATATTTTAGTTCTTCTTGTGATTTTACTAGTATCAATAAAATCCATTTTTATGTAATCTTCATAAGAAATTTCTATTTCAAATTCTGAATCAGGTGCCTTAGATATAACATTCCCACAACTACAGTAATATTTATCCATTCCAAAAACATCTGTACAAAAATTAGCAAAAATGTATTTAGACTTAATTTCGTCTGTCAAAGATTTATTTATTTTATTCATAAGGCTAAAAATATAATAAAAATAAAAAATCCGTATATTTCTATACGGATTTAAATAAAAAAGATAATTTTGATTACTTTTTTAGTTCTTTTTGCAATTTTTCTAATTCTTTCTTAAGAATTATTTTCTTTGCAAGTTTTTGAGATTCGCTGATGATCAAATTTTTCAATTCTTCTTTAGTGTAATTCTCTTTTAACTCTATGCCGTGAGCAATTCTTGCATCCTTATCACTCTTAGGAGCTTTTTCAGAAAAATTGGCTTTGTGTTGACCAGCAGTAACTGTATTTGACTTGTCCTCAGCACCAGCTTCTACATAAGTTTTAGAACCACCTTTATAATTTTCTTTGTCTAAAGTATTCATTTTATCTTTACCTTTTTCTACAAAAGGCTTGTTTACTTCCCCTTTTGGTCCATCAGTTTTAGAGTCGAAATTTGCTTTAGCCTGACCAGTAGTAACATCATTTCCACCTTTCTTAGCACCTGCTTTTACATAAACAGCAGTTTTCACATCATCATCACTTGGTTTGCCAGTTTCAGTCATTTCAACATCTATAGGTAATGTATCCCCTTCGTAAGGAGCAGCTTCAGTTCCGGGACCTTTTTTATATTGGCTTTTTTCTGTAGTCTTCATAACTAAAGCCTGATCTTTATCGCTAGGTTTAGCTTCGTGACCCATTTTTAATTCATGGGCTTGGCCAACCTTTTCAAACTGTTCTGAAAGCTGTTGTTTTAATTTTAAAGCTTCTGTTTGGATAAATTGTACTAATTCTTCTTTAGAAATTTTTTTATTTTTCATTTTACAACATTATTTAGAAATAAATATGTAGAAAATTAAAAAAACTACTATCTACAATTACTCCAATCAAAATTTTTTGTAAAAATTACTTTTATTTTCTTATTAACATTCAAATTTGAATCCATAATTTCTGATAAGTAACTTTCTGGTGTTTTTTTCAAAGGAAATATGTTTTTTTCAACTTTATAACCACCAGTTATATATGCATTAACAATTTTATTACCCCACCTGCAAGCTTTTACAAGATCAACCTGATCAAAACTTGAATTTACGAGTTTAATCCAATTGTTTTTTACTGCATTATCAAAATGCTGTATTGCATGACAAGCATCACAAACTATAACAATATCTAATTTATTAAAATCTTTTTTTATATCAATTTCATTTGAAAAAGGCATGATGTGATGCCTTAGTTTTGGGCTTAAATTAATCCTCTCAAAATTTTCTTCCATTTGAGGATAATCACAAAAAAAACATTTAGTGGGTTGGTTTTTGGTTTTTTCTGTAATTAAATTAGCCCAGTTATCCTTACCAATAATTTTAGCTACTTCTTTTTCTGAAGGTGAAATTGCAATATTAAGTTCCATTAAAACTATTTTATACAAATATAATAAAAAGAAATGTAAATTTTATTTATTTCTGAAGCAAAGAATCAATTTACCATCATTCTCCATAAAATACCATTCTTCTTTTAATGGATTGGTTTTAAAATGTCTATAATGGTAATATTTCGACTTTACCACAAATAATTCAACATATTTTTCACCAACTTCCAAATTATTTATATTTTTCTGAAACTCTTTTTTTGTGATTTTATTTAATAATTTTTGTTTTTTTAGACTTTCGAAAAAAACTTTTGGCTCCAGTTCATATTTTGGTTTTTCAACAAATTGACCGTTTTTATCTAATTCTGTAGAATCGAAGAAAAAATTTCTAAGATAGTCTCCGTGTCTGACCATAATATCTAACATGATTGGAAAAATCTCACTTTGTTTTATTTTATTACCCTTCCATAGATCATTAAGATAATCAATCTCTTTCTTTAATTCATAATTGCTTTCAATACCATCCTGAAATTTTTCATCAAACCTTATACTATATTCATGAACATGCACTCTAAATAGTTCTTGTCCATTTAATTGATTTGATATAACCAATATAACCAGTTTGGGGTCTATATCCATTTAATAAATTTAGATTCTATAATAAATATTATCAATATTTTAAGAAAATAAAATTTTTGTAATATTTATAACTAAAATATTATAACATGAAAATATCACATTCTGAATTAGTTCAAATCATAAAGGAAGAAGTAGATAGATACAAAAAGATCAAACTTCTTGAAAATAAAAAAGCTCAGATTCTTCGTCAATTAAATGAAATGAAAGTTTGTCAAGAATGCGGTTCTAAATACGAAGAGTCCATGGAAGAGAACATGGAAGAGGGTTCAGATAAAATGGTTGATGAGATTTTATCTAAGCTTTTAGGAAAGAAAAGTCCAGAAGAAAAAAAGGCTGAAATGAAATCTTTTATTGAGGGTCATCCAACTTATAGTCAAGTTTCAGAGGATATAGCTGAAAAATTCAAAAAAGACGAAAAACACATCATGGATAAATTAGTAGATTTCTTTGTAAAAGAAGGTACTTTAACTGATGGTGGCAAGAAAATAGCTGGTATAAAAGCATTTGTTTATGATCCTAAAGCGGACGCATTTGTAAACAAAACAAAAGTTAGTGTTCCTTATGGTCCTTCTTCTGGTACTGGAGAAATATAATTTTAAAAATAAACCATAAAAAAAGGGGGAAGAAATTCCCCCTTTTTATTTTGTATGATATTTTATTAGCTAACGATTGATTTAAATACATCTTCTCCAGTTTGCTCTTGAATTAGGACCATTTTAAGGAATTTTTTAATAGACATATGAACTTCAAGTTGTCCAATTGATTTGTTATATCCCCTCAAGCAGAGAAAACTAATAGTAAAAAACCCAATGCAGATTAATATATGCGAGAAAAAAACCGAGCATATAAAAGTTAAGAATGAGGTTATACACAAAGCGAGATAAGCCTCTGATTTCTTTTTAGACATATTGATGAAATGTTCCTGTTCAGCAATATCTTTTTTAATGTTATCAATATTTACATTTTCCATAACAGTATTTTTAATATTTAAACGTAATTTTTTAAAAATTGTTACAAAAATAAAACCCCCTAAAATATTGAGTTTTAGGGGGTTAAATTTCTGAAAATCAATTACTTAGCAGCAGATAAGGTATAATTCTTAATAAATACCTGTACAAAGATGTTGATTGCAATGATGATTGAGTTTACAGTCATAGGATCGACTAATCCAGCACCACTGATAGTTGCCAACAATTGAAGGACAACACCAGTAATATTAGTGATCCACATGATTTTGTTCCAACCTGTAGGTAAAGTACCTGATGGAAAGAATGTTGAAAGTGTCAATGTAGCTGCCATTGAAACTATACCCAACCATGCTTGTGCATTTGCACCAAACATTCCTGAATAAGCACCGATTAATAGAACCAATACGGTAAGGATTTGTACTGCTAATGATTTTTTTTCTGTTACCATTTTTGTTATTGTTTAAAGGTTTGTTACATATAAATAGTATGGAATATTTTGCAATCAAGTGTTATTTTTTTTAAAAAAATTCATATTTATTAAAAAAGTTTAAAATGAAGTTAAAGAAATTGATTCACGAACATGACTGTAATTGTGGGAATTGTAGTTCAAAGAGTAAACCAGAAGGGGCACACTATAAAACCAAATTACATCAAATAATTCAGAATACTTTTCTTATAAATGAAATAATATCAGATTTTGATGAACTTCCTTCTTGGATACAAGATAAAATAACAATTGCTGATCATAATATGGAGGCAATAATTGATTATTTAGAAACTAAATTGGAAATGAATTATAGTTATGAGCAATTAAAGGATAATCCAAATTTTTTAAATGTTGTAGATGTTGATGCGACTCATATGATTAATGAAGCTGAATATAGGGGAAGAAAAGTCAATTTGGGAAAGCCATTTAGAACTCCGAGTGGACCTAAGAAATTTTCTGTTTATGTAAAAAACAAATCAGGAAATATTGTAAAAGTAAATTTCGGGGATCCGAACTTAAGAATTAAAAATGCTGATCCAAAAAGAGCTAAATCATTTAGGGCTCGACATAAATGCGATCAGAAAAAAGATAGAACTACTCCGGGTTATTGGAGTTGTAATGTTGCTAGATATAGAAAAGCACTTGGTTTAACTTCATCTAGAACATGGTAAAAAATATTTATAAATAATTTTAAAACAAACATTATGAAAACAGACAAACTTAAAGGACACATACCAGATTCGGTATTAGGACAATTACCAGATGTAATTGCAAAATTTGAATTAAACACACCATTGAGATTAGCACATTTTTTAGCACAATGTGGACATGAATCAGGTGGATTTAAATTGGTTCAAGAAAATTTAAACTATTCTGCACAAGGATTACAAAACATCTTTGGAAAATATTTCCCCGGAAATCTTGAAGAGTCTTATGCAAGACAACCTCAGAAAATTGCCAGTAGAGTTTATGCAAACAGAATGGGAAATGGTGATGAATCTTCTGGTGAAGGTTATAAATTTCGTGGCAGAGGTTATATTCAATTAACAGGAAAAGATAATTACAAATCTTTCTCTGCTGCAATAAATGAAGATTGTGTAGGAAATCCTGATTTAGTTGCAACGAAGTACCCTTTAGCTTCTGCAGCGTGGTTTTTCCACAAGAACGGAATACACAAAATTGCTGACGGTGGAGCCACTGATGCGGTAGTCACATCAGTAACAAAAAGAGTTAATGGTGGCACTATAGGTTTGCCAGATAGAATCAAACATTTTAAAGAATATTATTCATTATTAGCCTAATAAAAACGTATGAACACACTAAATTTACAAACAGACATTCAGAAATATAATTTCGCATCTAATCAATATTTAGCTGAAGAACATCCTAAAAAACAAATATATATTCACCACACTGCTGGTAATTCAAATGGTATAAACGTTTTTAAAGATTGGGAATCTAATCCAGAAAAAATTGCAACTTGTGTTACAATTTGTGGAAAAGCTAAAAACAATGAATTTAAAGATGGACAGATAGTTCAGGGTTTTAGTTCAAAGCATTGGGCTTATCATTTGGGTTTAAAAGAATCCACATTTCAAAATTTCAACTTACCATATAAATCATTAGATAAAATATCTATTGGTATTGAAGTTTGTAATTGGGGACAATTAACTTTTAAAAATGGTAAATATTATACTTATGTAAATACAACTGTACCTGCAACTGAAGTGGTAGAACTTGAAACTCCCCATAGAGGTTTTAAATTTTATCATGCTTACACTGATGCTCAGATAATATCAATAGAAAAATTAATAAGATATTGGGGCGGTCTATATTCAATTCCTATTAGTTATAATTCTGATATTTGGGATGTAAATAAAAGAGCCCTAAATGGAGATGCTGGTGTATTTACACACAATAGTGTTAGATATGACAAGGTAGATGTGTCGCCTCAACCTAAATTAATTCAAATGCTGAAAACTTTATGAAAAAATTATATATTTTTTTTGCAACTCTTTTATTTGTTTTTTTTTCTACACTTACCTCTTATTCACAAAAAAATTCTATAAGAATAGTTAAAGAAAACTATACTTGTTATTTTGACACTGTTTTAAAACAGCCATTAGTTGTAGTTTATAAACTATATAAAGGTGGAGGAGATTGTTCAAGAGCAGGTTTTAGTTTTAAAAATGATCTATCAAACGTAAAAACAGCAACTCAGGCAGATTATGCCAGATCTGGTTATGACAGAGGACATTTAGCTAATGCGGAGGATTTTGCTTATGACTGTAAATTGGATGAATTAACTTTTAGATATTACAACTGTCTTCCTCAATCTAAAATATTGAATAGGGGACTTTGGAAACAAAAGGAAGAAGAATCAAGAAAACTTAGTCAGTTAGATACTATTACAGTTGTTTGTTTTGGTCGTGAATTTTTCAGAGACGAAAGACTGAATGTACCAAAATATTGCGGTAAAATAGTCAAGGAAAAAAATGGTAAAATTCATTTTTGGTTATTTGATCAAAATGGAACTTTATTACCTGAGAATAAAAATATTCTAAAAGAATATTCTATATACTTGAATTGATTTTTACTATATTTATAAAGAAGAATTACATTCTTTATAAAAATTAGTATTATGGAATCAGTGCCTTATTTTGAAGAATCAAATAATGAATTCTTTATTAGAACATTCAAAAAGTATACACCTTCAGGGGAATTTAAATGGCATTTTGACGACGAGAATAGAAAAATTATTCCTATTTCTGGACATAATTGGAAAATTCAAATTGATGAGTCTTTACCTGAAGAATTGATTATTGGGAAAGAATATTTCATACCTGTAGACGTTTATCACAGAATAATAAAAGGTGATGGAGATCTAGAATTAAAACTATTTAAACTGGATAGTAAAAAAGGAGATCAGCCTAAATATGTAAGAAAATACAATGATAATCCGAAAATTTCAGATTATCTTATGTATCATTTACAAAATGAAATACCCTTGAATGAAAATGTTTTTAGATATGCATCTGAAGCTTGGTGCGATTTAATTCAGGAAGCGAAAAGTCTTTATGAAGAAGGAATTTTAGATTTTTCTGAAGAGGAACTTGAAATCATAAATGAGGATACTGGTAAGATAAAAATTGTTGATGGCGAAAGGTTTATTTTGAATACACCTTTTATCAATACAAATAAAGATATTGATAAAAAATATTTTGTTTATATTTGTGAAGACAACAATAAAATAGAAAAAATTTATTTTGATGATGGAGAATAAGAAAAATATTTATCTAAGTTTAATATTGATATTCGTTTGCATATCAAGAATAATTCCACACCCTTATAATTTTAGTCCTGTAGGTAGTATTTTTTTGATCGCTCCTCTATTTTTTAGCAATAAAAAATGGTCTTTAGCGATTTCTTTCATACCGCTTATTATAAGTGATTTTTTGATTGGAAAAATAATTTATAAAAGCGACAGTTTTCTTTATAGTGGATTTATGTGGGTATATCTCTCATATTTCATGATATGGAGTTATTCCATATTCTCAAATCAAAACATAATTACTAAGAGCATTGTAGGATCATTAATATTCTTTTTTATTACAAATGCTTCTTGCTGGATTAACAGTACTTTTTATCCTCAAAATATTTTCGGTTTGACTGAAAGTTTGATAGCCGGAATTCCTTTTTACTGGAACACACTCCTAGGATTTATTTTTTATTCAGGAATTATAATTATAGGTCAAAAATCACTGAATAAATATGTGTTGAGTAATTAATAATTTATTTTATGTTCGTATTTGTCTGAATTTAAAAGACCATACAAATAATCGAACATTTCGTGGTATTCATCACAGTATAACCAATATTCAAAATTATCAAATTCTTTTTTGTAGGTATTCAACATATCGCTACTCTGATTTTTTGAATACTCTACATTTGCTATCCTATCGCATATTTTTACAAATGCAGCATGTTTAGTTTCTCGTATTCCAGAGTAATATTTTTCACTGGCTCTTTCTTTCCTATTTCTACCTTTTTCATTTGTTAAAGCAAAAACTATTTCCGCTACTTCTTCTCCGAGTTCTGATTTAAGATCATTGTAGGTTATACGAGTATCTTCAATTGTATCATGTGCCCAACAAGATGCAAGAACAACATCTCGATCATCTTTTGGAATTAAATTAATATATTTTTTAGCAGTTTCTACAACCATATTCAAATGAAACTCATATGGTAATCCATCATAAAAATGATTAGTGGAAATATGACAGTTAACTGAAAAGTTTTTTGCGTGATCTTCTAACATTGGAATTTTTAATTATTATTTTTTTGTAAAAATAATAAAAAAATATAAAAAAGAAAACCCCGAATCTTTTTGGAAACGGGGTTCTAATTTTTTAATAAAATGGCTGAGATTATACCATTTTGCGGTAGCCTTTGAGAGTATTATCCTTTTCGAGGTTCCCTCTTTTATCCACGGACCTTTCGATCAACGTAGCCACCAGTCTCAGTCTTTAGACTCCTTTCGGAATCTTGACCAACATTCTCGTCAGAGCTGTTCTGCAACCTAGTAACACCAGATAGGATGGCCGTCCCACCACGATGCTTTGAGTCACAAAGTGAAACAGATCTTGCGAACCTGCCTCACACTCAGTTATCATTGCTGACCTGAGCCTTAGAGACCTTTTGCTCTTGACGCTGGGAGTCTTGGGCTGTGATTTAAATTTTCATATTTAAATGACATGATCCACGAATTTATGAAAGATGTGCTCCCAGAGTAGATCCGTTCCTTTTGAGAACGAAATACTACACACCTTTCTGTCAGCTTTGCGGTGCCAACGGCCAGATGAAACCAACTCCCACAACTCAACTCGTGTTACCGAGTAAAATTATAAGTCTTAGCCAACCTTGCTGGTTAAAGCACTTCCCCTTCGCATGAGGTCGTACTTTATGAGTTTCATACATTTCTGCATTACGCCCAACCCTGTCATTTCTATCAGTCGGTTGCCCAACCAATCCGTTTAACAGGAAAAACCCTGAGATGTTTCTATTGTACCTCTCGATACTCAACCACACATTCGTTTATGTGATACAGCCTACTGACCTGCCCGGTTTTTCAACTGCGAACTCTCATTGTTTGGATGTCCTCCCTAACTTTAGGAAGGCGGAACTTGCGGATGGGTTTTACCCCAAAGGATCATGTGCAAGTATCCTTTTATACTCCGTCACCGGAGTTTATCTTATGGATGCCAAACCACCCAATTTCTTAATCAAAGAACGATTTTGCCGACTACAACCAGATTCGGACTGATTGCTACCATCACAAAAACCATAGCATATGATTTATTGTGTTGTGCCCACTACACCATGAGTCGAGGTTTGATAGGTTGAGATTACACCATCTCGTGAGGAACTTTAGAAGACCGTATGGAATTTCACCTTAATCTTCGTATCCACGATTGCTCGTATCCCTCAGTCTCAGTTGATTTCGTTCTGTAAGTTTGACCCAACAGAATTTAGTCAACCAGTCTTTTATCGTCAGAGCTGTTCTGCCTTGTAAACCACTATTGTATCCCTAAGAATATAACTGTGGAAATTCTTAATTTTAGAACAAGACAAAGAATGTACCTTTGCACATTCTCTCAGATTGGCATAATCAGTTACCCGACTTGCCTCTGAGAATTAGAGACCTTTTGCTCTTAACGCCATTCAGAATTTATACAACTCCCCATTTTAAGGTTTTTCAGCTTATTGATTCGCAGAGTTGCAATCATGAATTTATATCAGATGTACTGATGGTGATGGTTCAACTAAGAATGCCACACATCTGATTTGACGGAGACGATCAAGAATCCGACTGTTACATAAGATACGAATAAGAAAATCCTAAACGACCTTACACAACTGGAATGAAACATGATCCTGATTAGAGACCTAATTTCAACCGAAGATATTTCAACCTTCAGCAATCGTCATGATGAGCAGACGATTTTCCTAGAAGTTCAACTATTGTCATTTCTGACTCAACCGATAGTTCACCCTGTTCGGTATATTAAAATTATAGTTACCCATAACTTCAATATGTTGCTTCTTTGCTTAGCTGTCTTGTTTTCACAAGCGAGTACCGTCTTTTTGATCTCCGGTATCTCTTTTATTCCCGTTGCCGGGGTTTATCTGTCACAGATCATGTTGCCATGCCTGAAGAGTCTAAGCACCCTTTAATTTCTTATAGTTCAAAGAACGATTTCCTTTTGATTGGGACTGCAAATATAAATCACTTTTTTATAATTGCAACAATTGTTAATAACTTTTATAATTTTTTATTTTCAATTGTTTTCCCGAAACGGTGATGCAAATGTAGAAACTATTTTTCAAATTCCAATAGTTGTTAATAACTTTTGTTTTTTGTTAATTTCAACACTAATAAGTCAGGATTTATGTAAAACTTAACACTAATCAGTACTTATCTCCGTTGTTGATTCAAAGAACGATTACTAAATCAACACTGCAAATATATATATCTTATATGATTCAATCCAAATAAAAAAAGAAAAAAAATTATAATCCTCAGATAATCAATCAAAAAAGTTTGTGTTCCATTTTTTTGGATCCAATTTATATTCCTCAATAAAGCAAACCCAATTTTTTTCACTTTTAAAACTGTAAAACCATAGCTTTATTTTACTTAGGTATTGAAGATTGAATTTTTTAAAAAATAATGCCAGTGAAATTTTATTTATTATTGATTTAGATTCTGTAGGTTCTGCTTTATAAAAATCTGAAACCCACGTAATTTCGTCAGACACTATTACTGGAACATTATTATTTACGAAATCAGCTGCTACTATATTAAATGTTTCCGTAAATGATACTTGTAATCCAATATCCATTTTTTTGACTAGATCAGTAAATTCTCCATGTCTTAACCATCCGTGTTCTATAAGCTTATGTTTTGGATTATTTTTAAATAAATTTCTCAAATTCTTTAGAACAGGATCACCATTGTTCTCAACTCTAGCTACGTTTACATGAAGGTGAAGTTCTTTATTTATAGAGTTAGCGTATTCTATAGCTGATACAGCTTGATACAATTGATTTTTCAAAGGTCTAATTGCACCGAAACAACCAACATTTAAAACTTTTTTATTTTTATTTACACATTCATTTTTCTTATCGAAAAGATTTACCGGGTAATAGTTAGGTAAATAAATTGTTTTTTTAGGAAGAATGTTGTTAAGATCTTCGTATGTAGTTTTTGAGTTAACTGATATAAAAACATTTTTGTATTTCTGATAATCATATATCCATTCCATTGCTATACCTTCATTAGCTATAAATGGTATTTCACTATGAAGTCTAATTATCCATTTAACATTTGGGTGTAATTTAGTCAACACCTCGAACTTAGATGGTACTACCCATAAAGCTTCGATTATTACTATGTCAGCTTTGAATTTTTTTACCTCTCTATCAATATCATTATTATCTTTTACTTCTATCAGATGAGAATTATACCCATTTTTTTGCAACATTTCATTAACAAAACTGGCAGAGTTTAAAAGACCAGAAGAGATAGTTTTAATCTCAGAATGAGAAGTCATTCTCTTTTTTAGAATGAAAAGAATTTTTGGAGAGGAGTGCATGAAGATATTTATTTATAAATATCTCTGAAAAGACAAAAACAATCATTCTAATAAAAAAAATTACAGAAATTTAATTATTCTTTTTTGTGAGAATAATTTTTAAGAGGTCATCAAAAATTGAAAATTCATTCTTGTTTTCTATTACTTCACCATCTAGAACCTTTGAAATAATTTGCTCTTTTGCAGTTATTAGATTATCGATATCAACGTCGATTGTATTTTGACAAATTAGCTTTATAATTTGAATGTTATCTGCTTTCTGAGACGCTCTGTGTATCCTATCCTCGGCTTGTATTTTACTAGCAGGTTCCCAAGGTAAATCCAAGAACATTAAACAATTTGCAGAAGTTAGAGTCAAACCTACACCTGCAGCTCCAATAGTTCCAACAAATACTTTACAATTCTCATCATTCATAAACTTGTCCACTGCTTCTTGTTTTTGGATCATATTGTGTTTTCCGGTAAACCAAACAGCAACATCTTTAAATTCTTCGTAAATAAATTGAGATGCACTTATGAATTGAGAAAAAACTACAATCTTTTCATCACCTTCTATTATATTTTTTATAAATTCAATAGATTGTTTTGCTTTATACATAGAAGTAAACTGCTTCAACTTTTGAATTCTAGCCAAATGAGTCATTTTATCATCTGATTCTTGAAATTCGTCAATTACACCATCTTCAATATTTCTATATTCTTTCATTGAATCAGATTTTATTTCAATAGGGATTGTTGTAAAAGTTTTTGGGGGCAAAAATTTCAAGATGTCTTTTTTTAACCTCCTTAAAAAATATGGAGAAATTCTTCTATATAATTCTTCTAAGTTAGAGTAACCATCATAATTCCAATGACCAAATTTATCTTGATGTGCATTGCAGTATCTCACTCCGAAATTATGAGCATTAGACCATTCTTTAGAGTCTATCAAATTCAATAAAGGAAAGAATTCATATGGCCTATTCTTAATAGCGGTTCCAGTCATTAATATTTTTTTACTAGACTCCTTAAAAGCTTTCTTTATAATTTGAGATCTGAATGCTGTTGGATTTTTTATATAATGAGCTTCGTCAAGTACAATTAAATCATAATCATTAGGATTTAATACTTCCCCATCTTTATCAATTTTAGAAACTAAGTGGTGTGTTCTAGATTTGACAACTTTCATTCTACCGCAACTAGGACATTTATCATATTTTTTAACTTCGGTAACTCCTTCCCACTTACAATTATAATTTGTACACTTGTGAGAATAATTAAAATCAAAATATGATTCTAAAGATTCATAGTTTATGATATGAAAAATACTTTCACTTTTGTTATATGTAACTATATTATCTTTTTTCTTTGGTTTGAATTTGTATATGAAACATTTTTCATGTGTAAACTTTAAAATTTCATTTCTCCAATTCAATTTTAGAGATGCAGGTACTATTACAAGAGTTTTATAATTGTTTTTTATTGCATAGGATATTGAGCTCAATGTTTTTCCAACTCCGGGTTGGTCTCCTAGAATTGCGTTTCCATTAGTAGTCTCAAAAAAGGCTACTGCTTGTTTTTGGTATTCGTATGGTTCAATTTTCATGAAAGAATAATCTACACCACTTACATCTATTCCACTTTCTTTTAGTTGTATAGCCTCTTTCGCTTGTTGATTATGTTCTAGTAATTTATCAATCAATATAGCAGATTCTGAATCAGATATATTTTCGAATTTAAATTTGATTGCACTATCTCTGCAAAAAGTCACTATTTTACTTAATCCGGCTTCATTTGCCAGTCTATACCAATCTTCCTTTACTCTATTATCAGGCATTAAAATACTATTCATTTTAGTCTGACATTGTTCCTTTGGAATACTTTTAATAAAATTAAATAACAAATCATTGTATTTAAACCTGATCTCGTAATTTGACCTTAATTTTTTGATTTCAACCATTTTTATTGTTTATTATAGGCAAAATATTAATCAAAGATAAAAAAATAAAGCTATTTATACTTATAAATCATATAAAATTATGAAAAAATTAGTTTTAGAGAATCTAAATAAAATAATTGAAGAAAGATTAAAGCTCTTAAAGGAAGATGATGGTCAAATGCCAGCAGATTTAGATGTTGAGAAAGATAGTCAGAAAGAAAGTATTTACGATGCCAAGCCGGGAAATACTCTAATTATTGATTTTGAGAATGTAACCATCAAGTTGCAGAGAGTTTATGATGATTTATTTAAAGTAATTGATGCTGCTGAAAGCAAACAATTAAAAAATAATGATTATATAAAAATTGAAGGTAATGATATTTTAGAACAAGGGAAAAAATTTACTTTTAAGATTTTTAGAGAGGCCAATGTTAAGTATGAATCTAATCCAATTAAAGGTTGGAGAATAATAAAGAGTTAAAAAAATAAAACCCCGAAATTCGGGGTTTTTTTTATCTTAAACCAGCCAATTTTGTCATCCTATCCTTACTAAATTTAATTATATTTTCTTTACTTCTTTGTTCTTTCAATTGTTTTGGTTCACTTTCTAATTTAGATACACTTTGAGACCAGTCTTTAGACCAAGTAATATATAAATCATATATCTTTTTTATTAGATCCTTTGTATCATCATCTAATTTGAATTTTGCATCGACAAAAACATCATTTAATATTGTAAATTTCCACTTAATATAGTCGTCACTACCTAAATTTATTTCTCCACTCCATTCAACTTCGATTCCACTAGACCCCTTATAGATCTTAAAAGAGGAACCATTTTCGCCATGAGAATGAAATTTTACTAATGGGGAAACATTTTCTTTGAATTTTTTTTCCCATTCAGCTATCTCGCTTGCTTGTATTTGGGGTTTTATTTCTTCTGCCACTTTTATAGATTTTTTGGTTTATTTTTTTCTTCTTTCTCGAGCTTTTTTATATCATCTTGTATAAATAAAACCTCATCAATTTCACTTTCGCTTTGTAAGGCTGTTGTGTATTTATTTCTTTTTATTTCTTTATTATCAGAAATTGATTTAGGCTCCTTCAAAGGCTCTTTCATAACCTTGGAGACTTCACCATTTATTATATTCATTAATTCTTCAAATTTCATTTTTTACAGACTTTCAATAAAAAAAGGTGCTTTTTGCCATAGAGTATAATAATGTTTTCTCATCAATACTTTAATAATAGTTCTTATTTCTTCCTCTTTTTGTTTATTAAACTTTTTCTCCATTTCATCAGAAATTAGGTCTTTGACAAATTTTCTCAATTCGTCTTTTGTCATATTTCCAATCGCCTCTGATAAAATTTTTTTCATCATATATAAATATGAAATAAAATATTTAATTTTGTAATTCGTTTTAATATTTAAAAAGTGAAATGGGCGTAGTTAAAATTGGTAGCTCTTCAAGTTTAGATTCGGAAAATAATTCAAATATTAATCCTAATCCGAATAAATATAGAGTTTTGAGGGAAAAAAGAATAAATAATTTTATTATTTTAAAAATAAATTATCCAGATTGTAATAATTATGAGGGTAATAAAATACTTTTATTTAAAGATTGCACTCTCCTAGATATAGTGAATCAGAAAGAGGGTATTGATCCCCATTTTTCAGATAATAAAAATCTAATTTCTCCTATTGCTAGGTTTAAACCAGATGATGAAGGATGGAATATGGCTGTTTTTTTTGCTGAAAATTTCAAATAATTCCAGCAACTTTTCTCATTCTTAATATTTCACCCTCTAAAGTGAATTTATTCTCAAGAATGGATTTTTTATAATAATCAAAAAACTTTAATAAATCTTTTTTTACGTTATTTTTATGTTCAGATACCATGATTTTTTTAAAATCATGATCATGAGTTATATTAGAGAATTTTTCTAAAAATGTGTCAACATCTAAGTTTTCTAATTGAATTTCGCCTAACTCTTGTTCATCTTTTATGATACAAAAATTTATTTTATCAATTGAATTATATTGATTTGATTCTGATATTAGATAATAACTGTTAGTTTCAAAATAATCATCGAATTTAAAACCAATCTCAATATGAGGTTTTTCACCATCAATTTCATAATAAGATTTGTATTTTATTTTTTGACCCGTCATTATTTTGACTTTTGTTTAACAGTTACAGGTGTTAATTTATAATATTTTTCTCCAATTTTAATTACATTCTCGTTTATTCTTTGGAATGTATTTTCATTAGAGTTTGTTTTTTTAGATAAATATTCATTCAAAACTTTTTCTATAGTCTCTTGAGCTATTTTTTTAGAGACCGTAGAGGAAATTTCATATATTTTTTGTTCAATTTCTTGAATATTTGCTCCGACATTTTCATTTTGAGTTTTAAACCCAAAACCTGAATTATTAACAGCAGGAATGTTTGCACCTCCAGACATTGCTTTAGCTTGTAGTTTTTGTCTAAAATTGTTTAAGAAATCAGAGCCGGTAGTATCAGTATTAATGTCTTCTTGTATAATTTGATTTCTATTAACTTTAGAAGTTGGTATTGATGGAGTTTCTGCAGAAAAAAGCTTATCAAACATATCTAAATCTCCACCGGATGATTTGATTGGTGCGAAACTTTCAAGAGCTGGGGCTTTAGTTTCAGAATTAGATTGTCTATTATTTGTATTTTTTTTAGGTTCTGGCAATGGTTGAAATCCTTTTTTATCACCTACGTGCAACATTTCGTTAAATTCACCTTTTTTTGCTCCATTTTTAATTTCATTAATTCTTTGAAGCATTTTGGGATCTTTCACATTAACGACTGCTTGATCAAAAGCAGGTTTTTCAATAGGAACAGGAATTCCTAAATGTTTGAATCTATCTTGCCTTTGTTTTATAATATCGTTATTTTCCATGGTATTTTTATATAAATAGATTGCAATAAATTAAAAGTCATCAAACCCGTTAACTTCTCCTTCTAAATCCAAATCTTCTTCCTCTTCTTCTTCGTCATCTAAATTGTTAGTGCTTATTTTTTTAAATTTATTATTTTTATCTTCGATTTTATTGTCTTTGATTATAGTTACATTAGATATTATCCATCCATAACTTATTATTAATTTGTCATTTTCTAATAATTCTCTAAATTTTTCAACTTCATTCTTGAGCATTTCTGCCTTTATAGTTAGTATCTTACCTAATCTACCAAATTTTCTAAATTTTATTTCACGACAAATATTTTCAAACATAAGTTCCTTAAAATCTATATATGATTTTTGTTCCATCTGTTTGTAAGTTATGGAATCTCCAAATTGATATTCGAATTCATTTAGAGATTCATAAAATTGAATATCAATTAACAAAATTTTTGTATTGGATCTTTCTTTTTTCATTAAAATTTAATATTATTTTCATCATATTTTATTTTTTGAACTTGTTGAGTTTCCTCATTCCACCACGCTACAAAATTTGGAGATGAATTTTTCCAAGAAATAAATAATTTTTCAATCTCCTCCACGATATTTACCATTTTAGTTTTTTCCATTAACTTTTCCTTGGCAGCTAAAATTTCTGGATGTTTAGAATCTATTTTCTTTAATTCATCCTTTAGAGATTTATATTCCAATTTCAAATTCTTTACAATTTCATCTCTAAATTGAATTTGATTTTTTATTATTTCATCTCTAGTTTTCATAATAAAACATGTTATTCTAAAATAATTAATTAAAAAATAAATTAAATCCTAATTTTTTAATATTTATGAGTATAGAAAATGAAAAAAAATACTTTAAGAAATATAATTAAAGATTTAATAAATGAAAATTTTCAGAACTTGAAAGTTATCAAAGCAACTCAAGTAGGGTTAGATCATTTAAATCGTTTCAAGATTTATTTGTCTGATGGTTCTGTTGATTATGTTGAAAAGAAAAATGCGATTGTAACAAACTCTAATCAATCGGATTACAAATGTTCCAATATATCCGGTATAATACAAAGTGAATCAAATTTTACCTATAGTTTCATAGGTGTCAATTGTGATGGTTATACTTGGATAGATGTTAAATCATTAAAAGTGGTAAATTAAACCTCCCCATTCAACATTTTTTTATACTGTTCTGGATCTGAATTGCACAATGAAAAATTATTTTTATATGGACAAAAAAAACAATTACTTGTTTTGTTGTTAAACTTTGCTTTTAAAAATTCATTTTTTATGTGGATTTTTTGAATTGTTTGTGCCACTTCCGTGAGTGAACTTTCAATATCAGCTGAATCAGAAAAAATCTCAACTGGCTGTATTTCTCCAAATCCTAAATCAGGACATTTTTTACTTTTGAGTCTATTTAATACGATATATTTACAATCAATTTCATCAAAACTTAGATTGTTTTTTCTTGCAAAGAAAAATTTGTATAATCTCATTTGAGCCATGAATGTTATATCTTTTTTCTTTTTTGAAACGTCCCATGACTCACCTGAAGTTTTCCAATCTATAATTAAAAACCTGTCATTTTTTTTGTCTTTTAATATCAAATCTATAAATCCTTTAAAATGGAAATTATTATATAGTTTTTCATATAAAGGTAACTCAACACCAATTACTTCATATTTATCTAAAATTTTCTCTGTGGAAAGAGATCTTATAATATTTTCACCCTGATCTAAATAATTGTTTAATTCTTGATATTCTTGACTTTCTCTCAAGTTATTTTGCATGTTTCTAGTAAAATCCTCTCTGAATGTCAAAACTCTTTTTTCTACATCGTAGTTATCTTTTATTCCCAATTCTATTGCTTTGTGTATAGAATTACCGAAAATAAGATGAATAGAGGTTTCCTCTTCAGCTAATTTTAAATATTTTTCAATTAAATGTCTATGTCCACAAGACTGATATTTTGAAAACTCACTAAATGATATGTGTACTTTACCAGAATTCTGTTCTATTGAATCTAGATATTGTTGGTCTTTGCTCATATTATAAAATTATAAAAAATTAGAGATAAATACAATTATTCAGACATATTTATTATATAATAATGATACTATCAGAATCATATAAAAGACGATTAAAAAAACTCGCAGGTTTAATTACTGAAGAGTTATATGATTTTTCTGATGAAGAGAGAACTATAGCTTATAAAGATTTTGATAAAAGAGTTCCATTCTCAAAGGATTTGATGGCTAAGGCGATAAGAGAAGGTTGGGAAGTTGGAATATCTTTTAAAAGTGATAATGATAAATATAAAATGCCAATAGCTAAAACCAGAGTAATTTATCCAGTAGCTATGGGGTTGTCAAAAAAAGGAAATCTAGTAATTAGAGCATTTCATAAAATAGGTCAGTCTGAGAGTGGGGCTATGACTGCTCAAAAAATTGGAATGAAAAATTATAGAAGCACAGAAGTTAAAGATGAATGGAGGTTATTTAAAGCTACTAACATCAAAAACATGTGGCTCACAGGAGATTTTTTCAAATTAGAGAATGTATCAGGTTATAAAGAAACTGGTGATAAAGGGATGACAGTTGTTGAAATTCAGGCTAAAAAAAGTCAAGTATCTAAATTTCAAAAAGATTATTATAGCAACATAAAAAAGTCTGCTGAAAAACAACCTTCTACTGTAATTGTGAAAAACAAACCATTTGAGAAAGTAGCTAAAGAACCAGTTCAGCAGGTTACTCAAACTAGAGTAAAATCTCCTGTAAATAATCAAGGAGATTTAAATAACCAACAAGATAATCAACAGAAGTGATCTGCAGCATAACTTGCTCCAAATGCTTCTGATTTTATTTTCGCAGTAAAACCCATAGTATTTAGATAATTCATAGCTTCTGTGACCACTAAATTTGATTTGTGGTAACTTTTAGAGTTATAATCACAATGAATCTCTATGGGAATATCATTATTTTTAAAGAAAGATTTATTGTTTCTGGCAAATTCTGCTGAAACGTCTGCTTCTTTCAACAGTCTATATTTATAATCATAAATTTTTGGAAGATCCATTCTATTGACTAAAACATGAACTCCGTTACGTTCAACTTGAAGACAAATGACTGTAACAAATCTTGTGAAAGATAAATGGTTTTGAGAGTCAGTACCAACAAAAACATTTACCGATCTACCAGCAAGTTCATTATTTTTTTTAAAATTTAAAATATAATCATACAAATCATCTTCTAACGGAACTAAAATTTTTTCCGGACCTGTTACTTTTTTCCATTTGAAAATATATCTATCTATGAATTCATGATTACCATTAACAGACACACCCCAATTCAAAGGGGTAACATTTAAATAAATTTTATCTGAGTTTTCTCTGAGACTTTTAAAGAAATTTGAATCTTTTTTGCTCATAACATTATGATTTACATTTTCATTTTTTGTTTAATGTTGGTTATTAAGTGAGGTACAAATTTTACTTCTGGAAATTTTTCTTTTACTGCACCTTCTGCGTGATACAGCCAATCAGCTCTATCTTCATAAAAATGAACTTCATCCCAACCATTCAATTCTATTGTTTTTAAAATAATATCAGTTTTATAATCTTTGATAGACCTTGACCCCTTCTGATATAAAATTAGACCATAATTTGGTAATTCCAAATTTAAGTCTTTAAATATATCAACTATATGAGATCTTAATTCTTCGTCCCTACCTGTTACAATCATTTTTTTATCTGCTTTCTGATATGATTTAATAACATCAAGATTTAGTATTTTACCAAGTGTTTCTGGGCTCGAATGAAATCCGGGAAAAGATTTTATGACTAAATTATCATCGTGAACATCAAAATACCTTTGTGTCTTTTTATCTTTAAAATAATCTATAAATTCACCGGGAAAAGGTTTGTTTGTTTCTTTGTTTATAGGAATTACAAAATCACCTTTTTTTTCAAAAGAAACATTTTTATTCATTTTATCTATGAATAAAACTTTTAATTTTTTAAAATAATCAGGGAAGTATTTTTCTTCGTCAATAATTCCATCGTTTTCCACTCCAACAAATTCTGAAAACTTGGGTGTTTCAAACAATGTATCATCCATATCAAATATGTGTATAGTTTTCATATATATAAATAATATCAAAAAAAAGGCGATTCTAAATTAGAACCGCCTTTTAAAAAAATACTGAATTACTCTTAATTAATTTTTATTATTTTTTTATTTTCAGCTTTCTTAACTTTTGGTATTTTAACATTCAATATGCCATCTTCTAGAGTAGAATATATTTCTTCAGTATTCAAATTGGGATTTACTTTGAAACTTCTTGTGAAATCAGCTAATTTATATTCATTTAATATATAATTAGATTTATCAGTTTCTTTTTCAGAAACCTTCTTCCCTTTTACGGTAATCAAATTGTTTTCGAAAGATATTTCAATTTCATTTTTTTTGAAACCCGGAACAATCATTTCTAAACAAATATGATCTTCTAAATCTTTAATATTACACGAGGTGTTTTTCAAATTTAGATTTGATCCGAAAAAGATATCAGGTATTGAAGAATCAAGACTTGAATCCATGATATTTGATTTCATTAAATCAAATAAGTTGTAAGGTTTTGTAGTTAATGTTTTCATATTTATATATTTTTTAAATTATTTGAAAACATATTTTCAAACCTTGTGCCATAGCTATTATTAAGCCAATTCTTCTAGATCTTCGAAAGAATTTATGACATGATTTCTGAAATCAATAAACTGGACTGCCTTTTTGTCTTGTTCGCCTCTTTTTTTACCATTTAATGTACCTCCGGGATTTTCTAATTGAATTAGACCGTTTTTCCAATTATTCAATCTTTTTTCAAAACCAATCATCAAATTATCAAAAGAAGCTTGTGTGTGTTGGTCTTTAGGTAATTTTGGAAAACCATTTTTATAACCTATAGTTCTAGCTCTACTTTTTAATTCAACAATTTCGTTTTTCAAATTTTCAGATATTGTATTTTTCATTTTTCTGATTTTTTATTGTTATTGGTATTTGTAATATTTTTATTTTTTTGCTCTGAAGGATTAGGAATCATTCTACAAGAATATGGATAAACAGAAATTCTATTTTCCTCAACATTAAAAGTAGCATGAATAATATCTAAATCATATTTAGCACCTTTTACGTCTTTAACAAAACATTTTCCTTCAGCATTTTTCTTGTATAAGATATTCATAATTTTTGACGTAGCTTCATTGAATTCATCATTACTTTCAAACTCAATGTGAAGATAATCCCATTTACCGTTTTTTTGATTTGGCTTTTTCTGTATTGTACCTAAGATGTCCATTATTAAATTATGTTTTTATGTTTATTAATATAAACAAATATAACACTTGTTATATAAGAAAAGCAAATGTTTATTTAAAAAATTTCGTAGTCAAAAACAGGTGTTAAAAAATCATTTGTTTTATAATCACATTCTATTTTATAACCTAGATAACCTAGGTCCAGATCTATAAATCTTAAAACATTACCTTTATCATCATAAAAATGGATTTTTGCAAAATCAACTTTTTTAAAATCGTCAATCCAATCATTAATATACAAAGTACTCTTAATTAATAAATTTTTTTTATTGTTATATTCAAATAATTTGAAACCTTTTATCCTGTCAGGTGAAATTTTAATTTCTTCCCCTTCTAAATGAACCGAAAATCTATTTTGAAGATATAAATTATTATCACTTAATAAAACAGGATATTCCTTATTATTTATTTTGACTTCATCTAAAGGATTAAAATCGTTGATGAATTCGAGTAATATATTTTTTTTATTTCTAAACCTATTAAACATAGGGTAATTAAATTCTATCCTTATATTTTAGAATTTTTTGCATTCTTATAGCATCGAGTACAAGTCCTGTACCATTTTCTAAAACTATGTTGACTTCTTTTGATAGTGCTGCTTCTAAAAATTCAAAACTGAGTCTTGTATCACCAATTAAAAATCCTCTTTCAGTAAATTTAACTTGAAATGGTGTTTTAGTAGATTTATCAAAATTTACTATAAGGGTTTTCTTTTTAGAGCTAATATTTTCTTGTTCTTCCATTCTTGCAAATTTTCTTTTTATCACAAACCCATATTTATCTAAATAATCTTCTTCTCCTTCTGCGGTTATTTGTGCTTGTGGTGCTGGGCCTTTTTCAGTTTTTGCAGCATCCTCACTTGCTTTAATTGTTTGCTGCAATCTATTTTTCATATCCTGATCTTTTTTTATGCCTTCCTGTGTATCTTTTATTTCTTCCTGCTTGTTTTTTATGAATTCTTGTTTATCAATTTGTATATTTTTCAAGACATCCGCAATCCTTTTTCTCTCTGTTTCTAGACGAACTAGTTCTAATCTTATCCTTTTTTGTTCGTCTGGACTTTTAGTAACAGCATAAGAAGCTTTTTTCTGTGTTATCTGTTCAAGGTTATATCTTTGACTTTCTTTTGTTTCAATTTCCAGATTTTTATCAGATTCCTCTCTTTTTTTTATATCTTCTTGAGCTTTTTTAATTTTCTCTTGTTTATTTAAAATACTGTCATCTAAACTAGAAGAATAGTCTTTAGCTGAATCTGAAAATTCATTTGCTTCATTTAAAATTATGGTGAAACGTTTAGTTCTCATTAATAAAAATATTCTCTAAATAATAAATAGTACAAAAAATAAAACCACCCTAGAGTGGTTTTATTATAAAAAATTAATTATTAAAAATTCTCACCAATAAATTATTTACCCATTAAATTATTTACGTATTCTCTAAATTTTTCCTCTTTTTTAATTTTCTCTACCCTAATAGCTTCTTTTCTTTTCAGTTTTTTTCCATGGGCTACTTTTGCTCTTTTTTGTCTTTTTTCACCTAACTTTTTTGCTCTTTCTGAGCTGTTTTTATTTTTTTTGGGCTTTTTCATAATATTTTAATTTTAATTGAAATTAATTAATATTTTTTATAATTAGAATAATTAATTATCTTCTATTAATTTCATTTCTAGCTTCAGCAGCTTTTTCATATTCTTCATTTTCAATAGCCCATGACATATAAGTATTTAATTCATCAATACTCATATCAGATAACTTTTTATCTGTAATTTTTTCAGGTAAACCAGTTTCAGTTTTTTTACCCAAAATATCATCTAAAGCACTGTTTACCAAATCTCCTATTTTATTTAAATCAGGTTCTCCAGCAATATCTTCCGGTTCAGGCATTTCATTATTTTGATTCCTATAATCTTCAATATCTTTCTCAAGATCATCTAACATTTTCTCTAACTTGTCGATAGCTGTTGCTCCGTCATTTACAACTTCATCCATTAATTGTAAAAATTCGTTAGGTGGTAACATTCCAATCTTGTTCAACAAATAAGAAACTATAGAATAATCATTTTGTCTTTCTCTTACTATATAATCGATACAATCATGCAAATATTTCCAAAGTCTAGGACCAATCAATTTCATCCATTGCTCTTCTTCATATTTGTCTGCTTGAGTTATTACATACTTACTCATCTTTTCACCATGTTCTTCTTTAATATCTTCTAAGCTTTGTAAAAACAATAATTCTACTGCTACTTTAGCTGTTTCGTGTAAAAGAATAATAAATAATTTTGCTTGAGCTTCCCCTCCTCCAGTTTCTGGATTAATCTCAGATTTACCCCAGTTCTGTCTTTGAGCAATAGGAATCTCTATTTTCCACAACTGAAATTCTACATTAGGTAAGAACTTTTCATAAAGTGGAAATAATCTCTCGTCAATAGCATCTAATGATGCTTTAACATCATCAAATAATTTATGAGCCCTATATCCAGACCCCATCATCAATGCATTTTGAATAAGTCTCTTATCAATATATTTCTTAGCCAATTCCTTTTCCTCATCAGTCAAATCTTCCATAACATCTTCAATAGGATTTTCTTCATCATCCATTGATATGTTTTCATCAGGAGTCAATCTTGCTTTAATCATATCCTTAACTTCATCAGGTAATCCAAAATTTCTTGCTACTGTTTCAATTGCAAGTTCTTCTAATTGTCTTTTGTGACGAGACTCTATTGTCATAACTGATTGCAAAGAAGTCATTATAGCTTGCATACTTAAATCTCCGGCATCAATTAAAGTATTTACTATTGAATTAAATTCCTCGCTACCTAACTTTTCTAAGGTTGATTTATTAAGTTCTTTTTTCTGTAAAAACTCAATGTTTGTAAAAGGTGAAGGTCCAGTACCTTCAATTCCAGCTTTAAAAGATGGTGCAGGGTCTCCATATCTTGGATTATCTATGTCCATAGGTGGTGCTTCGTTTAACATTCGACGAAATCTAATTTTTTCGTCATTTTCCTTTAAATATTTTTTTATATTTTCTAAACCAGTACCCTTTAAAACGATTTTTTTATTTTCATTTAATTCGTTTTTATCAGTTTCTGCTTTTGGATTTGGACGAGTAGCAGGACCCGGTTTAGGAATTTTTAGAGGGTTTGGTTTTTTATCAGGAGTAGTTTTTGGAGGTGTTTTTACTGGAGCAGTTTCAGTTTCCCCTTCGTTTTTAACTTTTTTTAATCTTTCTTTGACTGCTTTCAAAACAATCTCTTTTAATTCGTGATATTTAATTTTCTTTCCCATTGTAAAGTTACATTTTTAATAAATATAAAACAAAATTTATTAAAATAAAAAACCCACAAAATCTGTGGGTCTTTTATTTTATATGATAATATAAATTATCCGCATTTACTTAATCCACATTTAGGACAACTTAAACAACCTTCAGTATATTGCAAAGCACAATCTGGATCATTATTTACACACTTTGCATTTTTGGCCTTTGTTCCATCCTTAATATATTTTTTTATTGTACGGATGATACCACTTTTCCAAGTATCTAATCTTTCTTCATCAAGATTGAGTTTTTCAACCATTTCAACAACATATTCCAGTGGCATACCATGACGTAAAATTCCAGAAATCATTTTTGCATAATTATGATACGTTACATCAAAAGCATTTGATAAACCTTCAATTACCATCACATCATCAGATTTTGGATTTATTATAAAATCATATCTTGACGTTTCATCTATCTTGAGTCTTCTAATTTGACCATTTTCAACATTTTTAGGAATTCTGAATGCATCCTCTAAACCTGTAAAGATCTCATAAGGTCTACCCTCCAACAAACCTACAAACGCAATCCATTTTTCACCCTTATTCATAAATCTATGAACTTGAGCATCTAAAAATTTAGGACGTTTTGGAGCATGATTATCTTCAAATAATTTTTTCTTTTCTTCTTCTTTTTTAGTTTCTTCAGAAATCAAAACTCCACTTCTTGATCCGTCACGATATACGGTAATTCCTTTACAACCACTTCTCCATCCGGTTTCATAAACTTTTCCAACCATTTCTTCAGTAATTTCATTTGGAAGATTTACGGTAACAGAAATACTATGATCGACATGTTTTTGAATTCTGCCTTGCATTTCTACTTTTTTAACCCAGTTTACATCATTTGAGGTTGCTTTGTAATAAGGAGACTCTTCAATTAATTTTTTAATTTCAGATTCACTAAGATTTTCAATGTGAGATTTTTCATAACCCTTAGCTCTCAAATAATCTATAAACTTATGATGGAAAACTGGATAGTTTTGCCAACTATCACCAACCTGATCTACGAAATCAACTCTAGCATCTTTATCATTTGGATTGATTTTTCTTCTTCTCATATATGATATTAAAAATGCAGGCTCAATTCCGGATGTTGTTTGTGTCATAATTGAAACTGATCCAGTAGGAGCAATAGTCAATAGTGCAATATTTCTTCTTCCATATTTCATCATATCAGAATATAATTCGATATCCTCATCTTTTATTCTGTTTATAAAAGGATTATTTCCTTCTCTTATAACTTCATAAATTGGAAATGCACCACGTTCTTTTGCCATATTAACAGATGAACGATAAGCTGAAAGTTTCAATTGTTTGTGAACTTCCTCGGTTACATCATTCGCTGTATCAGTTCCATAAGTAATTCCTAAAGCAGCAACCATATCACCTTCTGCAGTAACACCAAGACCGGTTCTTCTTCCTTTGATACATTTGTTTTTAATATTTGTCCAAAGATTTTTTTCTGTTAATTTCAAAAATTCATCTTCTGGATCAGTATCAATTTTTTCAAGAATTTTGTCAACTTTTTCAATTTCAAGATCAATTAGATCATCCATTAATCGTTGAGCAATTACAGCATGTTTTTTGAATAAATCCCAATTGAAATAAGCTCCTGATGTGAAAGGATTTTCTACATAAGAATATAAATTCAAACATAATAATCTACATGAATCATCTGCACAAAGAGTAATTTCACCACAAGGATTTGTTGAGATTGTTTTAAATCCTAGGTCAGCATAACAATCAGGTATAGATTCTCTGATGATTGTATCCCAGAATAAAATTCCCGGCTCTGCTCTTTGCCAAGCATTATGAACGATTTTTTTCCAAAGATTTGTAGCATTAATTTCCTTAGTGAAAGTTGGATTTTCACTATCAACTGGAAATTTAGCTGTGAATGGAGTTTCTGATAAAGCTGAATCCATAAATGAATCACTAATTCTTACTGACACGTTTGCTCCAGTTACTTTTGTTGGATCCATTTTAGCATCAATAAAATCTTCTGCATCAGGATGAACAACAGAAAATGATTCCATTAAAGCACCTCTTCTTCCATCTTGTGCCACTTCTCTCGTTGAATTTGAAAATCTTTCCATATAGGGAACAACACCAGTACTTGTTAAAGCACTATTTTTTACAGATGTTCCTTTAGGTCTTATGAAAGATAAATCCAAACCAACCCCAGCTCTTCTTTTTTGTAATTGAACCAATTCTTGGTCTAATTTCAGAATACCACCATAAGAATCACCTTCGCCCGGATTACCAATAACAAAACAGTTAGAAATTGATACATATTGAAAATTATTACCAATTCCTGCCATTGGACTTCCTTGTGGCACTATATATTTAAATCTTTTGATAAGGTCAAAAATTTCCTCTTCAGATAATGGGTTTGGATATTTTTCCTCGATCCTAGCAAATTCTTTTGCAATTCGCTTATGCATATCATCTGGAGTCATTTCATAAATGTTTCCAGCACTATCTTTTAATGCATATTTGTTAATCCAAACTTGAGCAGCTAATTCATCGCCCTCAAAGTACTCTAAACAAGCTTTAAACACTTGATCTCTCGAAAATATCTGTAGATTTTCTTCTTTTTTTGTTTGTTTTTTTTCTTTTTGTAATTCCATAATTTGATATTTTTTTAAATTTTTTTTTCTTCACTAGAGATAAAAAAAACACCATTTTTTTTATGATGTTTTTATTTAATTTATTGATAATTAATACTTTATTTATATTGCTAAGAACAAAAAAAGTAATTTTTTTCTTTTACATAAATAATAAAAAATTAGAAAAAAATATAAAAAAATAGAAACTTTTTTCTTGCTGAAAATGAGTTGGTTAGTTCTCTTCAAAATCCTCTCCGGAAAGTTGAGAGTCTATACTTTGAATTACTTTTTGTTCAATCATTTGAGCGTGATTGGCTATACCTTCTAATCCATAAGAAGGATTATTAGAGTTATCAATAGCTATAAACACTTTAGAAGTATCAAATAAAAGAGGTAATTCAAAACCATCATTTCCATTTCTGTTTTTGAGAACTATTAATTGAGCTTTTTTCTCTCTTTTATTTTCATCTGTTCTAGCTAAACCCAAAATCACATCTGCGGTTTGAGCTTTTCCTAAACTTTCAGAAATGACACTTAAATCGAATCTTGCTGAATTAATTGCAGTTCTTCCTGCTTGAGATGCAGTCCAAATAGGAATATTCAATTCCATAGATAAAGCTCTTAGTGTTTCATATATCTGAGTAAGACTGTGTCTTTTTTCAACATAAGTTGAAGTTGGTTTCATTATATCTGCATAATCAACAAAAATTTCATCTGGAATAAAATTCTCTCTTTCAAGAGTTTTGATATGGTTTCTAATAGTATTAACTGTTGCTGATCCAGTTGGGAATTCTTTTATAATAAGATTTCCGCCAACTTGCCTTATTTCTTCTAATCTCTCTCTAATAGCATCCGGATTATCTAAGATATTTTTCAAATTAATATCTGTTAAACAAGCATCAAATCTATTTCCAATAACCCTTTCAGCCAACTCTAAACTATAATAAACTACCTTTTTTCCTAATTGAATTGCAGTTGATGCGAATTTTACCAACATCATTGATTTACCCCCTCCAGTAGGTGATAAAACTACACCCAACTCGCCACCGGATAAACCTCCTCCAATTTGTTCATCTAATCTATCTAAACATGGAACAGGTTTTCTAAATTGTCTAATTAATCTTTTTTCTAAATCTTCTAAATAGTTATGACCACTGTCTTTTATTTCCCCAAGCTTAATTGAATCTGTGATTATTTTTTGGATATGCTCATAATCACCTTTTTCCCAACTTTCTGCAGCTTCTAATAATCCTTTTTTCAATGATTGTTTTCTACAAAAATCTATTGAAATATCTTTTACATATTGTTTATCTGTGACATTTAATTCTTTTAACAAATGTAAAAGATCAATAAGCTTTTCTTTTACAATTAAATCTGATTCTTTTTCATTTATCAGATTATTTATTGTATCATACTCAGGAATTAAATTATATTTTGTGTAGTACTCAATTATATAAGTGAGTATTATTTTTGTGAAAATAGAGTCAAAATATTCTGGTTTTAGAATTTCTAATATTTGCTCTGAAAACCTTTCATCTTCAATAATTAATTTTATTAATCTGGTTTGGAATTTATCATCTAAAAGGACATTGTTATCTTTTATATTTATTATAGTTGATTTTATTTCGTTTGAATTATTAATTTCCATTAGACAAAAATATATTTTTTATTTATCTTTTTCAAAGTTACTCCACAAATTATTTATTTGATCGTTCTTAAATTTTTCTTGTATTTCTTTTTCTTTTTCACTATAAACTTCTAATACTTTTTTCTTGAGATCACTCATCAAAAAATATGTTCTTGTTTCTAATAATGTTTCATGATGAAATTTATCTGCTGGAAAATCAATTTCTTCTATGACTGTTCCATTTAAACTTAATGATAAGGTGAAATAATTTCTAGTTCCAGCCTCTTTCAGTTTATTTAATATTTCTTTTTCGTTGTTAGATTCCATGATTATTAACCATTTAAAACTTTTTTACTATATTCTTTTTCTTTGGTAACTAATCTATAAAATGGTTTAAAAAAAGTATCCATATCATTATTGAAAACATGTTTACTATATCCATCTTTTATCATCATCTTCATTGCATTTGTTACACTACGATCATTAAAATTATCATTAGTATAAATTACACAGTTTCTCAACTCTTCTAATTCATCTACAGATTTTTCCGTTAAAAAAGGCTCATTTAAATCCATTAATTTTTTATTTCTTTCAAATATTCTTCTTGAACCTATTATTTTTTCTAATGTTTTTAATTTTTTTTCTTTGTATAATTCAACTGCTTCAGAAATAATTTTATCAATATCATATTCCTCATCAACAAACTTTGGAAAAAATTTAATAATTGTTTTCAAGCCAACTCCATCAATTCCATTTATGTTATCTGATTCATCTCCTTCAAAACACTTTAACATTAAAGAATTTTTATAACAAAAGCCAAAAATATCTTTAAAATTATTTAACGTAATAAGTTTTTTATCAGATGGCCTTAGTACAGATACCTTTTCGTTTATTAATTGATAATAATCTTTATCTGAACTAAAAATGATGACTTGTTCATTTTCTTCTAAATTATGAACATATCCTGCAATTAAATCGTCAGCTTCTATATAATCAATCTCTAATTGACGTATGAATAATTCTTCTAAATAATTTTTAACTTTTATCTTCTGGTTAAGAATACTATATTTTTTTTGTTCTTCATATTTTACAATATTATCGCTCATATGTTGAGAACTGTGTAACCAAGATTTATCCCGCTTACCTTTGTAAGCAGGATAAATCTCTTTTCTTTGTTTACCAGAAGCTTCTCCATCCCACATAACAATTACTCTATCTGGAAAAACATAATTTACAACTGAACGTAGACTATCAATAAACCCAAAAGAGCCACCACAATGTTCCCCTTTCAAGGAAAACATTTCGTTTAATTTCATGAAATTTCTTTTGAGATTCCAATCTCCGTCAATAATTAAAGTTTTCATCTACTATTCTTCCGCAGTAACAGAATCCCAGAATTTATCAAAATTTAAATCCCAGCCATCTTTGTGTTGTTTCTTATATTCATCAATAGCCTTTTTATCATCCATGATGAAACCGTGATCAGTACAAACAATTTTACCTTTTGAAGTTACATTTGTTATGTGATTTTTATCAACCACTAAAGCTGATTTAATTGCAAAACCAACTTCGTTACCATCTTTTATTGCTGTAACTTTTGATGATCTTGACATTACACCACCCATTCTAAATGCAAGTGTTGCTGCAAGATAAATTCCATCACCACCACTATGAACTAATGAAGGTTGAGATTGGCCCGGGGCACTTTGAGGATAAGCACCACAAACAAAGAATGCAGTAGCATTGTAAGGGAAATCTTGTTTTTGTGTTGCTGTAATTCTATGCCAAATATATCTGTGAATTTTTTCACGTAACAATTTAGCAGTTTCCATCATTGCACGTCCTTTACCTTCTTTATTTGCTAAGAATTCAGCCCTTGAAGGTGTGGATCCGATACTATCCCAAAGAAATACTATGTCCTGAGGCAATTCTCCACTTTCTTGAAAATCGAGAATTTCATTCATGAAATCTAAACCTTCTTCAATATACATAATACCATCTTTTAGGATACAATTATCTAAATCTAATCCCATAGTAGCTGCTCGTTCTTTTGAAAATTTATTTTCTGTAATTACAAGAACTGGAATAATTCCATTTTGTTGAGCACTTACAGCCAATTCAACTAACATAGTTGTTTTACCAACATCACTTCGTCCAAATACCATCGAAATGTGTCCTTCTGGAATTCCGGGAAGATGTGTTGTCTCCTGAAATGCTGGTGACATTGGAATCCATGAAACCGGTTTTTTTGGTACCTCTTCGTGTTTGATGTTTTTCTTAAAATCAGATAAAGAAAATTGTTTTTTTTCCTTGACTAAAATTTTCTTTTTTGGTTTTTCAGATGATTTTCCAGAATCAAATTTTGCCTCTAATTCTTCTTGTGACATTTCTTCAATGTCTGCACCCTCTAGTGCTTCAGTATCGATATTATCAATATCTTCGGTTGTTTTCTTTTTTGCCATTTCTTTTATTTAATTTTAATTTCCAAAAAATATATTTTCTTCTTCATCTAAATATTTATCTTTTACAGTATCATATTCTTTTAGTTCTTCGATTATGTTTTCGCAATATTCTGAATCTACAGCAGCCATATCATAAACATTATCCTTAATGTATTCCTTCATTTCTTCTAAAGTCATACCTTCCAATTCAGGATGAGTTTCTGCACTGATCATTATTGGGCCTTTTGACATATAGTGAACATAACTTTCTTCAAGCCATACTTCTACAACAGGATTTTCTTCCTTTTTTGTAGCTTTTACTTTTAAAGTAGTTTTATTCTCTGTTTTTTTCGCAGTTTTCTTTGCGGGAGTTTTTTTATCTTTTGTAGCCATTTTATAAAATTTTATATTATTCGCTTATTTCTGGATTATAAGGTTTCCAGTCATATTTTTTGGTTTCTTTATCTCTACGTAAATAAAAAGTATTAGGATCTTCCTGTGTTTGACCAAATACTAAACTAGCCTTGCATTTATAACATTTGATTTCAAGGTATTTATATTTATTTTGAGCTAATCTTGCGTTTAAGTGAATATTATCACTTTCACAAACTCCGCACTCTTCAATATCACCGAAAGATAATTTTTGAGCTTCCATTTGACATTCATAAGGATTTTTACCTTCCACCATGAAAGTAACAACCTCTTTTCCAATTTTTTTCTTAACTACTAATTGCATTTATTATATTTTTTAAAAGTTTAGATAATAAAAATACTATAAAAAAATTAGAAAATCAATTTATATATTCAATTTCTTCTTCTGTATTTTGTTCAGTACATTCCATAAGATTTTTACCAATTTTCAAATCTACCTCAAAAAAATATTTTCCATTTTTTTCTAATATATTCTTTATATTCTCTAATAGTTCCTGCTCATCCGGATGTATATCAAATATGAAAGAATCATATACTTGATACATAAAATTAGATTTTCTGTCCTTTAACAATTCTCTGATCTTAAATAACTTATCCACAACAATATCTGCAGCAATTGATTGTACATAATTATTATAGACCGCCCATTCTTTATTAGGATATATTATTGTATTATAAGGGTTTATTATATAACCGCTTTTTTTAAATGAATCTGATATTTTTTTTGAATTTTGAATTATAGGATCTAAAAATTTCTTTATTTTATCAATTAATTTTATACTTAATTTATTTTCTAAAAGAATCGATTTTAACTTATCGTTTCCGACACCGTATATTATAGCGTGATTAATTTGTTTACCTATTTTCCTCTCTTTTAAAGAAATTTCATCTTTAGAAAATATAATTTTTGATGTTTCAATATGCAAATCACTATTCTTTAATTTATCTATAAAAACCTCATCTTTAGTTAAATAAACGGATAGTTTAGTCTCAAAAGATATAAAATCAAATAAAACTATTTTACCATTTTTAAACTCAGAAATTATTTGATACCTGATTTCACTGTTTTTGGGAAGTAATTGTGGATTGAATTTTTTATCTGCACAATTTATTCTCCCAGTTATTGTTCTTTTGTTAGAGTATTTTAAAATTAATCTTTTATTTCCCTCAAAATTAATGTGTCTGCTAGATAACCAATCAGTTATAAAATCTTTTTTAAATAATCTTGAAAGGATATTTTGATTGTCTATTATAGAACAATTTAAAATATCATAGAATTTACTCATTAAAAAAACAAAATACTTTTCATTTAATGGATAAGGTGAAAATTTATGTAGACTGGTTTCAGTAATTGTAAAATTGTTACAGATCCAACATATGTTTTCAAGAGTTATAAATTCTTTATTATCTTCAATTTTAAATGATTTTAAATTATCATAATTAAAAAATATTAATCTATATTTTTTTGAAATTGAATCGATAAAATTATTAGAACTTTCAAAAATGTAATCTATTGATGATAAATTGATTCCATAAAAACCCAAATCATTATAAACATAAATTACATTTTTTGAGAAAAAACAAAAATTAAGATTTTGGGAAAATATTTTATCTTGATGATTTGAAACATTGCCATCTATTATACAATCAAAATTTCTATAGTTTACAGGCAAATATTCTTCTAGAGATTTGATAATAAATTTTTTTATATCTTTTTCAGTCGTACCCTTCTCTTCATTATCTGAGAAAGTCCAAAATAAATTTTTTCTTATCTTTTTTTTTGATATTTTAATTCCTGAAAAATTATTTTTAATAAAATCCCACCCTATTATTAAAGTTGGTATTTGAAAATCTTCTTCAATGTTTAAATCTTTATAAGAAAATATTCCAACACAATAATTATCAAATTCTAAAGAATATGAATTTATATTAGATTCAGATGTAAAAATTTGACAAAAATTTGTTTTTATAATTTTCATTACTACAAATATAATAAAAATTATAAAATTATAAAAGGATGAATTAACCTGTCATACCTAATTTTTTCAACATTGCAATTAATTTAGGAGTTGGTGGCGGGTCAACGTGACTTGCACCCTTAGATGCAGCGTGGGCAAAAATTCCAAATTCAGTATATTCTATTTTATTTGCTTTCACATTACTTCCAGCAGCCGGTTTTGAATTCCAGCCCCATACATAATATGGATTTTTTCCTTGTATTGCAGCTTTCATTTTTGGATATCTTCCTAAAATTTCAGTACAAAGGTTGTAAGTAGCAGTTATTTGTGCATCAGTAAATTCCATGAATTCACTGTATCCACAATATTTGTAATCTAATGTGCAGTAACCCGGATTAGGCGTACCACCATAACTAGCTTTTCCAACTGGTGCTACAGCATCATTTGAATATACGACTCTTTGTTCAGGCCCTGCCGGACCTTTACTTTTTACTCCAAAATGAGCACAAATTTCAATACCTATACCATGTGCATTCCAATTATTACCATGAACCGATCTTATATCTTCTGGTATACCTGTTACTCTAGCTCCAGTCCAATCCACAGCATAGTGAATACCACCTTGATTGAATTCTTTATCACATGCACCTACACCATCACAAGTTCTTTGAGCACAACCAGTATAGCCCCAGCCATCAGTAATATGTAAAGTTATAGATCTTACTTCTCGTTTTTTAAATTGTCTTTCTTTACCTGTATGGATTGCAATTTTATTTTTTCCTCTTGTTACAACTGTACATTCATTAGACGTTCCCTGATTAATCCTATCCCCATCATTGCTTGCAGAAATATCTGTGTTTGTTGAAGAAATTTGTGGAGCACCTTGTGGATATAGTGCATTTAATAATCCATATACTCTAGTTCTATAACTTGAAACGTATTCTCCATCTATACCAGCTGCACCATTAATTGTTAAACCAACTTTATTAATAGCTTTAATCAATTCCTCCTTTGAAGAATCAAGTGCTGGCATATATTGATATCTATTTTTTCCTGAATGAATATTTATAGCTTGACCTAATAAAATTTGTGAACTAAATAGTTCGTCCCAATCAGCATTTGTACTTCTAGTCAATATTATTTCTTTGTTTCCATTATAAGGAGCTGCTTGCCAAATTCCTTTATATTTTTTTACAATTGTATCATTTCCAGTATAACTTAAAACCCAAGTAAGTATTTTTTCATAATTGCTTCTCCAAGTGGTTTGAATTAAACCACGACCACTAAATTTATAAAAATCTGATTCATTTATAAATGTTGCAGGAGTTGTTCTTGCTGCTTCTTTAATATTACTTGGAAACAAACTTTTTGGAAAACTTGTTCCTTTCCATGATGGGTCATTTGAATTTTTAGTATTTTTATCATTTCCTAAAGGCTTATTTGCATGAGCTGATATAAAATTAGCATCACTAAACAAATCTCCAGAAGTTTTATTATAATCTCTATTATATTTATAAGCATATGCAATACCCGGATTTGTACCGTTATCAAGTGAATTCATGCCTTCTCTCACACTTGAAAACTTACCACCTGTCTCGCCATATATTATACAAAATAAACATACAAATTCAAGAAAATTTATACCTCCAGTACCATATTCGGACCAAGTAACAGGTATAATTGTTTCCCAACACTTATTCCAATTTGCAGAATCAACTTTTCCTCTATTGTACATTGATGCTTTTCCGACAACTTCTGCATTTACCCAAGTTACAAAATCAGTATACTTATTGCTAGTATATGTTTTTATTACAGCGTTAATTTCAGCAGGATTCCTAAGTTTTACATCTTTTAATTTTTTCAAAAGTTCTATATTTAATCCTTCTCCGAAATTTCCTCCTCCACTACCACCATCTCCACCACCTCCGAATGGAGTGATTGTTCTTACGCTTCTTTTAGTGATAGGCATAATTAATGCAAAATTTCCCCCATTTCCAATTTTCATTTTCATGGCTGAAATTTCTGTTTCCATATTATTAGGAGTTAATTTATGCTGAACTTCTAAAACCCAATATAGACCAGTAAAAATAGGTAAACCATCAATAGCTAGATTCATGGTTGGAAAAATTTGAGCATTACCAAGAATATCTAAGCTTATTTTATAACTTCTTCCTTGCATTACAGCTAACATTGAACAATCGAACCCTTTCTTTTTATTTTGATTTTGATTGTTAACAATATCACTAGTAGCTTGTAAACTTTCAGATGTAACTTTATTATCGTCGGTGCCAGCTTTTACTGATTTAAGAAAAACATTATTAGGACTACCAAATTGAAAGGCTATTATATCTGTTTTTAAATTGTCTAAAGTTTTTAGAAAATTTTTATCTGGATAAATAGGACTATTATCATTTTTGGTCAATCTATTTTCAGGTGTTGGTGCCCAAATAATTGAAAGTGCATTTCTACCTACTGCATTGCTATAATCTATATTTGGCTGGGGTTTAAATAAATCTTTTAAATCACTGGTAAAACCTGCTGGTATAGGTTGTAATAAAAAGTTATTTAACTGACATATGTTTTGCATCATATTCAGCGTAGAAGTAGAAGTGTTATTTTCCAATAAGGGATCTGTATTAATAATAGCATCCCTTATATCCACTGCCGGATTATCTATAACAAGTGGATAATTGAAATTTAAATAGAATGCAGATGTACCATCAGTACTTCTGTATTTTTTCTCCAACACTGTCCTTAAATTAACGTCAGTTCCATCTGGTAATGCATCACTATTTTCTGTAGTAGCTAAAGAAATCCAAGCTTGACAAATATGGTGAAACTGTGTATATACTGCATTTATTTGTCCATCATCTCGTGAGTACGGCTCAACGGCACCGACGGTCACAATTTCTGTAGGAGTTTCACCTCTCGAAACAGCATCTTTATTTTCTGCCTCTTGTTTATCTTTTAATCTTTTTTCTTGTTCTTCTTCAGTTCCGGAAGTTAAGTTCAAGATTTTACTACAATAAAACCATAGATTGCTCCTAACTGTTTCATTTTTTAGACTTGTAACATAATCTGCTGGTGATGATAATTGTGTTTGTGAAACTAACCTTACTAAATAATCCTCTTTTTGTGCTTGTTCGTATCCAGAAATGGTTTGACCAGTTATTACTGGTAAAATTAAACTATCCAATGATTTATAAGTTGGCGTGGGAGCATTCACCATTTCCGCATAATTGATAAATACTCCGTATTTTGCTTCAGTTGGTGGATTATATTCTACTTTAAAAAATTGAAAATTCGGATTTTTTACTTTCTGAGGCATTTGTGTATCAGAAGATGGATCTCCATTTAATTGATCCACATCTAAAGGTGCATTTTTATTTCTAATATATGCAACAATTTCTGCTTTACCACCCTTATTTAAACATGAGTTTGCACCTGCAGCTTTGCTAGTCAATTTAGCTAATACATCTTTTGGATTATGATACATGACTCCATTCTGAAACATGGAAACACAAACTAAACTTTTTGGATCTGAATTCAAAAATATTTCCTTATTTGTGGATGCTAAATCCATTTTTTCAAAATAACTAGCAAAATAATCTTGATAAGTTAAATTTGGATTATTTTTTGTTTTATCTGTAAATTCCTTTGTAAGTTCTCCTTTGCTATTAAAAATTTGTTTTACTTCCTCTGCAAATGTTTTTAAAGTTGTTCTGTCAGTTCCTTTTAATTTAAGGACTGCGTCAGAAAAATTTTCATATTCAGCATCTGTTAAGTTTGTTTGAGCTACTGCTAATGTATTGAAAGCGTATCCGCAAGATGCTAAGCCTGCCCTTTGTATTAGATTGGTTATTATCTTATCAACACTTTGTCCCAAATATGGATTATTTTTTACGTGTTCAGCATTCGTTAATCTTTTTGCAATTTTTTCTCCTTCTATTGCAGGTTGGTCAGTAATTGCATTATTTTGATCAGATGCTTCTTGAATTATTGTTTCTGCTTGTTGTACACCTTCATATAAAGCTTGACAAAAATCTTCAACTTTTTTCAATTCTATTGGTGCCTGTGACCAAGGTTTTTGCTCACCAAATGCAGAAGTTTGCCCTAAATTATTTTCTTCAATTAAAGGATAATAATTTCCAAAAATTTCGTTGTTTGTAGGTCTTGATGTGTCTGCGTTATAGCCACTAATTCCACCCTCTAAAATATATCCCAGTATATAAGCACAATCACCAGCGAGTCTGGTCATCACATTATAGATCGTTTGAGTATCAATTAAAATATCTTCAACACTACTGTAACCTTGAGCACTTGAGGCTTTGGTTATAGCATTTAAATTTGAAGTTATAATTGTTTTTGCATCTTCTATTTGTTTTTTTCCTTTGTCCGATTGTGTAAAAGCACTTAATGATGGTATGGTTGATTTAAACTCTATAGTAGTTGGAGAATTTATACTTGCAAGTATAGAATTACCTATTACTTCTAGTGATGAGTCAATTATTGTATAATCTTTACCCTTAGGATCTTTTGTGTTAATATTAAATGTGACACCAGTAAATCCAGCAGAAGTCAAAGACTCGTCAGGACTTATTGAATCAAATTTAAGTGTCCCCTGATTATAACTAGTTGCTATTGAAGTTGGGTCTCCAGCTAAAATAGTCAAAGTATCTCTTTGTAATTTGTATTTATCTTCTACTTGCTGTATTTTTTGTTTTATTTCAATTCCATTTTTTGCTATCTCTATGATAGAAGAATTTCCTTCAGAACCTTCAGTATTCTCTCCAAATTTATCTTTCAATTTTGCTACTGCAAAAAGATATTGATAAGGTATATCTCCAAAAAACCCAAATACATTAGGAATAAATTCGGCTTTTATTTCATAACTACCATCAGAAGATTGATAAGTAGTCTTAACAGATTTTACTTGCAATAAAAAATTTACTGGTTTACCAACATAACCTTTTATGTATAAATTAAATTTTGGATATGGTAATTGGAATAAAATATCAAATTTGAATCTTTCATCTCTGCTATAAACCAAGTTACCATATAAATCTTTAAATGTAATATTTACAACTGGTTGTAAATTTGGTTTTATATCTATATCTAAACTAGTGATTCCAAATCCTAAATTTTCAGTAAATGCTTGAATTATATAAGTGTTTTTACCTGAAAAATCTTTTTTACCACCGCCAATAGGTGTAGCTTCAAGATAAAAATCTAGAGTAAGGTCTTGAGGTCTAATATCACTATCAACTGGTACTACTAAAGGCATATTATGAATTTCTATTTGCTAATACTTTATTATTGAATTCTGTGATTACTTCACTTAATGGATTTGGAACTCTTATTACTGCACCATTCGGAATATCAAACTCCATATAATAATTTGGATTAGCTAATAATATAATCCAATAAAGAGTATCATCACCATACGCTTCTGATGCTATCCTATCTAATCTAGTCTTATTTGAATTATAAGTTACATATATATCAGTTGTTCTTTTACTAATTAATATTTTAGGAAAAGATTTCATTTCTCCGTTAAATGCAAGTTGTGAGTATCTTGAGAAAGCCATTTTTCTAAATTAAATTATGTTTTTTTAAAATAAATATTATGCAACATTTTCAGTTAGTAGAGGATTTGCTGCTTGATCTAGGTTTTGTGTTATTAGTATATTGTTAGTAGTTGGTGCATTTGGAGTTACGTCAGAATCTGCTTTTTTAACCTCACCAGTTGCTATATCTTGATCAGGTGTATCATTTAATATTCCAAAGAATCCAGTTTCATCACTTGCCAATGGAGGTGCCAAGCTTGGATTGATACTCGCACCATATTTACCAAGCAATTTAAAGCTGAGAGTTACTGAAACCATTAAAGGTTGCACACCATCAGTTACCAAACCATTTTCTTCTCCAAAACCATCTAACGTCCAACTATTTTCTTTATAATCATAATCTACACTATCAAAAATCACATAGTGATCAACCCAATCTCCTAATCTCATTTTACATACTGGGGGATTAGTGAAATTAAATCCTGTTTTTTCTGATGATGATTTGGAAGGTTTAGTCAATTTTTCTAAAAATTTCATTCTGTTTCTGAAATCAACTTTTGATCCCGAAAAGAATGCTGGTTGAAATAATAAATCTTTTTTCATTCCAGCCAATCTTTGAGTTGTATCTGAAAGAATACTCACTACATCACCGTATTGTCCATCAGGAACTCTAGCTGTGTCTAATAAGTTTTTATATACGTTATCAAAACCTTTTCTTTGTTCTGAATATGGATTAGTAGTTGGTCTAAAAGATTTATCTAAATCATCTATTTTTTGTTGTAGAGATAATTGTTGTTTAATTAAATCATTTTTTTTCTGTTGTAAATCACTAATATCTTGATTTACTTGATTTGTTTGATTAATTTCTGCAGTAACAACATTAATTTGTTCATCAATATTAATTAATTGTTGTTTTGTGGCTGCAAGTTCAGCATCTACTTGATCTTGAGTTCCCAATCCGCTTACTGGTTCATCAAAAACCATAGTATCAGTAAAGTTTTTATCAAATGTTTCTACATATGTTCTGAAATTTTCCCAGTCAACTCCCATGTCTACAGTTTGAGCATAATCTGTGAGAACAACAAAAGAAATTGTACCAGATCTGTCACCCTTTGAATAGGTATATAATGACTCAGGTCTTCCAAGGAATGTATGTTCTGTCCAAGTTGCTTTTGAGTTATGTGAAAACTTTTCTATGTATGGCGGGAAATACATAACTCTATCATTAGCGGTATCCGGTATAGCCAAGTTTTCAATTGAGAAAATTAAATTTTTAGTAGACGCAGGCCCAGTATAAGGATTTACTATAGTGTATCTTTGTTTTGCTCTTAGTGGAGCACCAAAATTATCATAACCAATAATGAATTCTTTGTTTGATTGAGATAAATAGTTTTGATTTAATAATGAGTTTTCTCCATTTCTAATAGTGTTTATTATGTTGTGAACACCTCTTTTTCTTTTTCTAAAATCCACTTCCAATTGTTGTGTTGGAAGTGTTTGTGCCATCATTGAAATATCTGTACCTAATTCATCTGCAGGTGTTCCTGCTAAACCAATCAAAGGTTTAAGAATTAATTCAGGAGAATTGGAAAGATACAATCCATTATTTGCTACTATTACTTCTATGGGAACAGAGTTTGTTGCCTCTTTTCTCCCTTTAACCATATTGGCAAAATAATTAGGTATATATGGTGTAGGCGAAAGACCATTCAGTACATAAAATGCATTCCCAATATCACCCCATCTTCTTCCCTGAAGACCCATAACATTCATTTCAAGTTGTCTTTGCTGAGCAAAGAAAACCCAATCTCCGTTACCTCTTAAATTTTGATTAAATGCAGGACCTAACAAATTCCAATGTGGAAAATCAGTATCAGGGCTATCTAATGTTGCTATAAATTGATTCTTTAGCTTATTAAGTGCTCTAATTATTGCTCCGTTAATATCAAGATTTGATACTCCTAAGAAAACGCTGGTCCCTCCAATAAACACATTTGTGCCCAAGGGACTTCCATCCGGATCCGGATTATTTTTTGCTAGTAAACTTAATCTGTATGGTTCAGCTTCTTCATCAAGATTTACAAATTGAGGTTGATTACTTGCTAATAAATTATTTCTTTCTTGATCAGCGATTCCTTCTATATCAATTATTGTAGCTTGATTGTTTGCTAATAAATTTGCTCTTTGAGGAGCAGCTACTGTATCAAGGTCAATAAATTGAGCAACATTAAATGCTAATAAATTTTGTCTTTCAGATTGAGCAACTTGATCAAGATCTATTAATGTTGGTATATTGAATGATAATAAATCTAATCTCTCGACTGCAGCTAATGAATCCAAATCAATTATACTTGGAACATTGCTGGAAAGCATATTAGTTCTTATGGGTGTTGCTACACTATCTAGATCAATAAACTGTGGTTGATTAAATGCTAATAAATTATTTCTTGAACTTATAGCATTAGTATCTAAATCAATAGTTGATGGTTGATTTTTTGAAAGTAAATTATTTCTTTGACTAATAGCTTCGGCATCTAAATCAACAAATTGTGGTTGATTAAATGCTAATAAATTAGTTCTTAAACCTTGTGCTTCTGCATCTAAATCAACTAATAAATTTGATACATTTTTAGCTAATAATAATAATCTTTCTTGTTGTGCTTGAGAATCTAAATCAATTAGCAAATCAGACGTATTATTTGCTAAAAGACCATATCTTATTGATGTAGCTAAGCTATCTAAATCAATGGTTGTTTCTAAATTTTTAGAGAGTTGATCACTTCTGTTTCCGGCTGCTATTTGATCAAGGTCAAATAATCTTTCTACATTAGCATTTAATAACGATGTTCTTATTGGAAGAGCTGTTGCATCTAAATCAATTTGTAAAATTCTAGAATTCGCTGCCTCATATTGTTTTCTTATTGGCTCTGCAACTGCATCCAAACTTCCAAAAACCGGAATATTGAATGCTAATAAATTTGCTCTTAATGGCACCGCAACCTGATCAAGATCTTGAACTCTTATTGTTTTATTTTTAGCTAAAATATCATCTCTGTTTTCAGCAGCAATTGCATCAAGATTTATTATCTTAATATTTTTATTGCTATTGAGTGCATTTTGTCTTGGCTCGACAGAGATCTGATCTAAATCAATAAATTGCGGTTGATTGAAACTTAATAATGTTGTTCGAGATTGTGTTGCTAATCTCTCGATATCAATAATATTTTCAACATTTTTCTGTAAAATATCTGAACGATTTGCAGCAGCTATTGCATCTAAATTTATGATAGCAATTTCTGCATTTTTCGCTAATAAATCTTTTCTGTAAGGTGCAGCTTCTTTGTCTAAATCAGGAAATTGAGGTTGATTTTTTTCAGTTAATAATTTTCTTAAAATTTCCGCTTCTGCGTCTAGATTTATGCTAGATGCTATGTTTTTACTTAAAATGTTATTTCTTTGAACAGTTGCAGTAGCATCTAAATCAATTTGCTTAGTATCATTTTTAGCTAACGTATTAGTTCTAATAGGTAAAGCAATCGTATCAAGATCAATAAATTGATTTTGGTTGAATGATAATAAACTATTTCTTAAAGGTTCTGCATTAGCATCAAGATCAAATAATGTAATTTCGTTTTTACTTAATAAATTCTTTCTTTCCGAACTAGCTAAAATATCTAAATCAATTAAACCATAAACATTTTTAGTAACTAGATTATTTCTAATTTCATTTGCAAGTCTATCTAGATCTATTACTTTAGTTTCGTTCTTTGATAAAAGTATACTTCTTTCTTGAGAAGCTAAATTATCTAGGTTTATTATTTCATAAACATTTCTTGTAAGTAATGTGTTTCTTATCGATAGAGCTAAAGCATCTAAATCAAATTCTTTTATTTGATTTTTTTGAATTAGATCTTCTCTTTGACGTATAGCCAAAGTATCTAAATCTATAAATTGAGCTTTATTAAAAGCTAATAATTTATTTCTTAATTTATTTGTATCCTTTTCTAGGTCGACTGGTAAAATTTCATTGAACTTCAATAAAGATGTTCTATTAATAGTTGCCAGCTCATCCAGATCAAAAAGTTTATCTAAATTTTTTGATATTAATCTATTTCTGATTTCTGTAGCCTCTGCATCTAAATCAAATAATTTAAATACATTACTACTTAAAAGCAATTTTCTGTATTGTTCAGAAATTAAATCTAAATTTATTCTTGTTTCAACATTTTTTGATAATAAATCATCTCTTTCTTGAGCTGAAATTTTATCAAGATCGATACTTTTACTTTCGTTTTTACTTAATGTTAAAGTTCTGATTTGTAATCCTAACTTATCCAAATCTATAGGGGTATCAGAATTAGATGCAAGTAATTTATTTCTAATATCTTTTGCTTCAGCATCTAAATCAAAATATGTTATTTGATTTTTACTAACTAAATTTCTTCTAATATCTAATGCTAAGGCATCTAGATTGAATAGTTCTTCTACATTTTTATTAAGAAGAGAATTTCTAATGACACCAGCTTGTTCATCAAGTAAACCATTTGCTTCAGTATATTTGTTTTTACTGATAAGGTTTTCTCTTTGAACATTTGATATTTTTTCAATATCAATTAAAGCATCGATGTTTTTAGAAATTAATCTATTTCTGACAGTCAGTGCTTCAAATTCAATATCTATTATTTTACCTTTGTTTTTACTTAATAGATTAGTTCTTGTAATCTCTATCAATTCATCCGTACCCACAGATGTATATCCGGGATCATTAGATTTTAAAAGGTTTTGTCTATATAAATTTGCAAGTTTATCTAAATCATTTAAAGAAGGTACATTTTTACTTTTTAATTCTTCTCTGAATTGTGAAGCATAAAGGTCTAGATCTAAACTTGCATATGATATGTTTTTTGAAAGAGAATTGGTTCTTGCTTTTAATGAAATTAAATCTAAATTAGCTTCTACTACATCGTTCTTAGCTAATAAATTTCTTCTAATCTCTAAAGCATTAGTGTCTAATGTAGTATCAATTATTTTATTGATATCATAATTTTTAGTTAGAAGATTAGTTCTGGTTATTCTAGCAATTGTTTCCAGTTCTTCCGAAAAATCTTCTTTATTTTTAGCTAAAAGATTTTTTCTCGGATTTAAAGCAATTTCCTCAAGAATTCTATTAAAAGTATCGTCATAATTATTTTTACCCAATAATTGTTCACGATAAGGAATAGCTGCTAAATCTAAATCAATTAATTTTTTAAGATTTCTAGTGATAAGTCTTATTCTTTCTGGTGATGCAACTTCATCAAGACTAATATCTCCGAAATTCTGATTTTTAGAGAGTAATGGCAATCTTATTTTACTGGATAATTCATCTAATTCACCGTTTGCTTCAGTATAATAATTTTTACTTAATAAATTAGATCTCTGATTTATAGATAAAATATCTATGTTAATTAAATTACTTACGTTTTTAGCAATTAGACTATTTCTAAGAGGTATTGCTTCCTCATCAATATCTTTATATACTGATTGATTTTTGGCTAGTAATTCTTTTCTATAGTTTTCTACTTCACTTTCTAAATTTATAGAATTTAAATTCTGATTTGTATTTAAAAGATTTAATCTCTGGATTTTTGCTTGTTCATCAAGATCTATTAATTGATTTTGATTTCTTGCAAGTAAATTTTTTCTTAATATTTCAACCTCTTCAAAATTAGATACAATATCTACAAATTGATTATATTTTAAAATATTATTTCTTTGTATTTCTCCTAATTTATCTAAATCAATTTCTTTATTTTGATTCTTACTCAATAAATTAAATCTTTGATTTATTGATAAATCATCTATTCCAATTAAATTACTTACATTTTTTGAAATAAGCCTATTTCTACTAGATATGGCTTCTTCATCAAGATCAACAGTTTTAGTTTGATTTTTACTTAATAAACTTGATCTTATTAGATCACTATTAACATCATTATCCGAAATAATTTCATTTTTACTAAGAAGAGCATTCCTATTATTTTCAGCAAGTTTATCTAAATCAAATAATTTTATATTATTTTTATTTATTAGAGATGTCCTTATCTTTTCAGATACTTCATCTATAGAAAATGCATCAATTTGGTTTTTATTTAACGACGCATTTCTAAAATCTTTAGCGATACTATCAAGGTCAATTAAATCATTTTGATTTCTTGCTAATAATGATTTTCTTGTATTATCAAAATTTTTATCTGCAGAATCTATAACTTGATTTTTTGCTACAAGAGTAGTTCTAATTCTATTAGCAATTAATTCTAAATCCTCTCTATTTAAATTTTCGTTTTTAGCTAATAAGTTTAATCTTTGAATTATTGAAGATTCGTCAAGTAAGTTGTTTACACCTCCCTCAAAAGTGTTTTTTGAAAGAAGATTGTTCCTAATTTCACTAGCCAATCCTTCTATATCAAAAACATTCTTAAGATTTTTACTCAAAATTCTGAGTCTTTCTTTAATAGCAGTTTCTTCTAAAATGTTTCGTTCGGAATTTTCATTTTTAGCCAGAGTGCTATTTCTTATTATTGCAGAAATATTATCTAATTCACCATTTGCTTCTGTATAGTCATTTCTCTTTAATAAATTTGATCTTTGATTTATAGATAACAAATCAATGTTTATTAAATTAGATAAATTCTTGGAAATTAATTTATTTCTTAAGGTTTCTGATTCCTGATCTAGATCCTTAGGGTTGGTTTGATTTTTTGCTAATAAATTTTTTCTTATCTCTTCCTGATCGGCTAATTCATTCGAAACGTTTTTTGAAATTTGATTGAATTTAAGCTGATAATCTCTATTTTCTTTAGATAGTTCATCTAAATCTGTAACTTTATTTTCATTTTTACTAAGTAATGAAAGTCTGTAATTATTATAATCATTACTATTATCTATACTTTCATCATAATAATTTTTATTTAGAGTATTATTTCTTATTTCTGAAGCAAGAAGATCAAGATTTATTTCTTCAAAATTATTTTTTGCTAGAAGAAATTGCCTTACTACTGAGAAATCATTATTTTTTACATTATCAATAATTTGATTTTTTGAAAGCAGACTACTTCTAATTTCTTCGGATGACTTATCAATATCAAAAGAGTTGAAATTACTATTTTTTGCTAATAAATTATTTCTTTGAACTTCTGAACTAGAATCTAATATCTGATTAGTTCCTTCGTAATTATTTTTATTTAACAGAGCATTTCGATAATTTTCTGCCGCCTTTTCAACATCAGCAATATCAGTCAAATTTCTACTTAATAAATTAAATCTTGTAACATTAGCATATCTTTCTATGCTATCTGGATTGACAATTTCATTTTTTGGTAGCAAATTCCTTCTTGCAGCTGCTCCGGTTCTATCTAATTTACCATAAAGCTGAGATTCATTTTTAGCTAAAAGTGATAATCTGGTCTTTTCAGATAATTCTTCTAGATCTTTATCAGTATTTAATAATATATTTTTTGAAATAAGGGTTTCTCTAATTTCTTTAGAAATTTTATCTGGATCAATTATATTATCAACATTTTTTGATAGTAAAACAGACCTTAAATATTGAGAATTTTCATCTAAATTGGCCGAAATAGTTTGATTTCTTGCAAGATTATCCTTTCTTATCTTGTAAGCGTCGTATAAATTCTTGGGATTAGGTACATTTTTACTTATCAGTATTTGCCTTACTGAATCTGTATAATTACCAAAAAACTCCTCAAATTTGACCCTTTGTCTATATTCTTCTTCAGACTCAAAAGGAAAATTCTCAATCATCAATTATAGTTTATCAATAAATATAAACTATAAAAAAAAACTCAATAAATAAATATTTTAAGTTCTATTATAATTAGCCTCGACAATTATCTGCTGCAACTGTCTTCCGTTCAATTTCAAGTCTATTTGTATAGGTTTTATCTGAACAACTTGTGTTCCAGCAGTCTCTCTACCTCCTGCTACTGCACCCTCTCTTCTTGTGGTTGTTAAATCTGTTCCTAAGGCTGCAGCTGCTTTTGCTCTCTGTATTAAACTTATTTCATTATTACCCCCCGGTTTTGGAGCAGTAGCTACAGTTTTTAGTCTATCTTTTTCTTTGTTGTAATCAGCCATAGATTTGGTTGAAATTCCAAAGCTTGAAGAAACATTATTTAGAGATCTTCCTAATACATTCAAGCTAGATGCCATTGAAATTATACCTGAAGAAGCAGTCAAACCTCTGGTTCCAAATGATATTAACGTAGATGTTAATCCACTAATAGTTGGAAGGGCACTTGCGAATAAAGGCCAAGGAACTAATGAAAAAGATGTAAATCCACTTGTAGCTGATTTTAAACTCTTTCCTAAAATCATTAATGCAAATCCTGCAGCAATTAATTGAGGTGCTACTATTCCTATCATAGAAAACCTCATAATTGGTGCAATTAAAGAATTAATTATAGGAACTTGAGCTAAAATACCATCAATTTTTAAATTAGCTATTGATGCTAACGATCTGAATATTCTTGTGACTCCGAGAACTGAGAAAATTGCTGGAATAATAAATGGTATCATCATAGACCATCTAACCAATCCAGAAATCATAGTACTCGCTGTAGCACTTAATAGACTAGCAAGTGTAATCAATGGTACAGGAGATAGAGTAACTATACCTAATAAAATTCTGCTTAATTTTCTAACCCCTATAGCACTTACAATTGCCGGACCTGTAAAAAATGCAACTGCAGAAAATTTGATCAAACCTTTTATCAATCTACCAGATGTTGCAGTAAGAACTGTACCTAAACTTAATAAATTTTTGAAAAATATTGTTTGTATTTGATTTATATTTTTTGTTAAACTTACAAGGCCTTTTGCAGTCAAAATTGCGGGTGCAACAAAAGGTGTAATTGATGAAAATTTGACTATTGCTTTTAACAAAGGAATACTTCTAAAACCTAGAACTGTTGACAATTGTAATAAATTTTTATTAAAAATTGTCTGTATTTGATTTATTACTTGTGTAAGAGTTACTAAACCTCTAGCAGCAGATATTGCTGGTGTTGTAACTGCTCTAATTCCTGCAAATTTAAATAGTGCTTTACCTAATTTCCAACTTGTAGAACTTGTAACACTAGCTAATTTATTTAGATTTTTTGCAACAATAGGTTGAATTTGATTTATAATCTTACTAAGTTGAACTAATCTGTTTGCAGATGTAATCGCTGGACTAACAAGTGCTCTTATTCCTAAAAATTTAACTAGACCTTTTACTATAGCACCGGAGGTATTATTTAAAACTGTTCCCAATTGCTGCATATTTTTTAATGGAACAAAAACAACTTGACTTAAAAATTTACTTATTGGAACTAAACCTCTTGCAGCTGATATAGCAGGTATTACAAATGGCATACCGGAGCTGAGTTTTTTAATTCCAACTACAATTGAAGAAGATGTTGTTGCTAATACAAAGCCTATATTGAACATTTTAGCAAAATTAAGAGGAACTGTTCCTCTTAATAATCTTGTAATAAATACCAAAGACTTTGCAGCAACAATTGCAAGTCCAGCATAATAACCAGCTCTACTGAAAGTTATGAACCCTCTGCTCAAATTAGGAGAAGCATAATATAAAGTATCACCTATATTGATTAATTTTTTAGAATTAATATGTAGGGCATTTTTTAAACTATTTGTTACTGATACTATGCCTTTTGCTGCAAAAATAGCACCGATGACACTAGAACCCATTTTAGCAAATGTTTTAAAACCCGCAGTCAAAACTGGAGAAATAAATGCTAATGAAAATGCTATGTTGCTTAATTTTTTTGTATCTATTGGAACAACCTGAGAAAGTTGCTTTGTAATAAATTTAACTCCTTCGGCTACTGCAATTGCTGGTAAAATTGGAACTGATGAAGCTGCAAACTTTGTTAAACCCCAAAAAAGTTTTCCAGAAGTTTTAGATAAAGTAGAGGCTAAATTTATCAAACTCGAAGCGTTTATCGCAGGCATAGATGATAAATTTCTGGAAATACTGTTGATACCTTTGGCAACAACTACTGCAGGACCAATTACAGTTGTAATACCAGCAAATTTCCCTAAACCTTTAGTCAATTTCCAAGCAGTACTACTTAAAGTTGTTGCTAATTGTTTTAATGCACTTTGACTTACTACAGGTAAATTTGATAGTGTTTTTGTGATTTTCAATAAACTATTAGCAGCTTTTACAGCTCTATTTGCAAGAAATCCAGCTGCTGATAATTTTAGTAGACCTTTTGATATTGGTCCCATGGTCGAAGTCATCACACTAGCTATGTTCAATAATTTTCCCGCATTTATCGGAAGTGTCATTAATAATATAAATGTTACTCTTCTTAGACCGGAAGCTGCTTGTGCAGCTTTATTTGCAACAGATGCTGCATTACTTAATTTAGATAGACCTTTAGCAATTGGTTCGGAAGTATTTGATAAAATATATGCAAGAGTCAAAAATCTTGTTGGGGATAAAAATGGTACACCTCTCAAAAATGTTGCTGTTTTAAAAATATTAAGAGCAGCGTTGGATGCAAGTTTTGCAAATGGTGCTGTTAATCCAATTTTCTTTAATCCATTAGACAGAGGTCCAGACATCGTAGCCAAAGTAACTGCAGTAGTAATTAATTTTATTGGATTCAACATTGGAATTCCTGCAAGATATTTAGTAGCTTTTAAAATAAACAATGATGACATTGAGGCTAACATTGCTACTGATGTCAGTAAAGATATTTTGAATAAACCTTTGGCCAAGGGAGTAGACATTGCTGATAACGTTAACGCAGTTGTCAATAATTTTACTGGACTCAAAAGTGGTATTTGATTTAATAGTCTAACAGTTTTTAGAATAAAAATTGAAGATATTGATGATAATGCAGCAACGGGACTTAATAATGCTATTTTTTTGAGTCCCATTGATAATGGTGTAGAAATTATAGAAAGAGTTATAGCGTTTGTAATTAAAATTCCGGGATTTAATACTGGGACTCTAGATAAAATATTTGTAATTAATAAAATAGATTTAGCAGCTATCAATGCTGGTACAGCAAAAAATCCTATAAATCCTAATTTTTTCATACCTTTCGAAAATGCTTGAGCCGAAAGAGAAATTGCAACTCCAGTCATCACCAACTTTACTGGATCTAGAGGAGTAACATTAGCAAGAAATTTAGTTATTATTGAAATAGATTTAGCTGCAATCATAGCGGGTATTGCTAAGAAACCAATGAATCCTAATTTTTTTAATCCTTTTGAAAATGCAGAAGAAGATAAACTCAAAGCATTAGCTGTATTTATCAAAATTGCCATGTTCAATGGAGTAATTTTAGATAAAGAACTAGTTATACTAACCAAAGATCTAGCAGCATAAATTGCAGGTATTGCAAACACTCCTAATAACCCTAATTTAAATAAACTTTTTCCAAATTTACCAGATACGGTATTTAGTATTGAAGCGGTTGTTATTAAAATTGCAGCATTTAAAGGTGTGACTTTAGCAAGTGTTTTAGTTACTGTCAATATTCCAAACGCTGCTAATATTGCAAATGGAGTAAAAACGGAAAGTGCTCCGAGCTTGATTAAGCTTTTTGTAAAAGGCCAAGCAATTTTTGATAATACTGAAGATGTGACTATCAAAAATGCAGGATTCAACATTGGAACTGCCTTCAACATTTTTGTTACTCCTAAAATACCCGCAGCAGCTACTAAAGCTAATGGAGTAAATGCTGCTAATGGTTGTAATTTTAAAAATGCTTTTGTAAATGGCCAAACAACTTTAGAAACTGTTCCTGCAGTTGTAGTTAATGTTTTTGCATTAAGTGTAGGCACAGCTTTTAACATTTTTGTTACACCTAAAATTCCCAATGTTGCTAGTAACGCTAAAGGAGTAAGAACTGAAACTAATCCTAATTTTAACATTGCTTTTGCAAACTTACCGGAAGTAGAAGCCATCGTTGAAGCTGTCATTCCCAAGTTTTTTGGGTTTAATACTGGTACATTATTTAATAATCTAGAAATTAAATTTATTCCAGCTGCTGATACAACGCCTAAAACAACAAATGGACTAACCAAACCTAACTTTATAAGTCCAAAAATAAAAGATGCAGAAACTGCTGCCAATGATTGACCAAATGCTTGCATTTTTTTAAGGTCAACAATTTTTACATCTGCTAACATTCTACTTATTAAATTAATTGCTCCAGCTGAAACAATTGCTAGAACAGTGAAAGGACTTACTAAGCCTAATTTTATCAACCCTTTGATCATAGCAGAACCAACCTTGCCCATACTGTCACCAAAGTTTTGCATTTTTGCGAGATCAATTATTTTAATTCTTGATAATGCTTGTGAAATTATATTTATACTTACAGCAGAAGCCATAGCTAATACTGCAAATGGTGAAACCAAAGCCAATTTAACTAACCCTTTTATCATTGACATTGATATTAAAGCAAGACTTTGACCAAATTGACTTACTTTTTTCACATCAACAGCAGAAATATTTTTTAATGCTACGGCAACAACCATCAAAGCACCAGCTGAAACCATTGCCAGTGCAGCAGGACCAGCTACCAAACCAAGTTTAGTAAGTCCCCAAGCAATAGAGCCCATTGAATCTCCTATCTGAGAAATAATTTTTGGATTCACACCTTTTGCTGCACCTAATCCACGTAGAAAATATCCAAATGCAATCATTGCCGGAGCAGCAATTAAACCTGCAGCTCCAAAAATTAATAATGCAGGAGAAATTATAACTAAAGCTGCTGCTAAAGCAATTAACCCAGCTGCACCTTTAAAAGTGGCTCCTATATTTTTACCCATAGATATAATAGCTGGAACCAATATAGAAAATCCTTTTGCTGCTAAATAAACTGAAGCTCCAAGCATTAACATAGCAGCACCTAGAGCTAACAACGGTATTGCAGCAATAGAACTTGCAGTAGCAAGAATATAAACCATAGCAACAAAACCACCCATAACTATTGCAATTGCACCTAATGCTGCTCCTGCATTTTTAGCATTATTGAATGAATTAACTAAAGTTGCGAAACCTGTTGCAGCAAATTGAATTCCTTTCCCAATTAATAGCATTGCGATTCCCAAGGCAACAAAAGCTGCAGCTAAAGATAAAATTTGAGCAGGATTTATTTTTGAAAACTGTTGCAACATTGTTGGAGGCGTTTTCATTCCTTTCATTTTTCCGCCGATGTCTGGGGTTTGTGTAGTTACCTTACTTGCTAATGTTTCTGTAGCTTTTTTACTTGCACCACCACCAACACCAGCAAAGGCAGATTTTATTTGTGATCCTAAACCAGACAACATTTTTAGAGGTGAAGTAATTCCTCTAAATAAAATACCTGCAAATTTTGCCATTGCTGAAGGCCCAAACGTTAACATAAGGATACCACCTAACAAAGCCATTGCTTTAACCCATTTACCAGTTTCAGCTCCAAATACTTTATCAATAACATTGCCCACTCTAACGAAAATTGCTCTCAATTTATCAAGGGCATGTTTCAACATTTCTAAATAAGGTTGAAACATTGTGAATGTGGCTAATACCTCGTTAGCTAAATTATTTAATTTTTCTTCTAAGGCTTGTCTGCTCTTCGCAGCTTTCTCCATATTTTCAGCATCTGATTTTGATTTATTCATCATTGCTTGAATACTTCCCTTAGAAACATTTTTTAGATCTTGCATTCCCTCCAACCCTTCAAATTTCCACTTGCCACCTTGTTTCACAGCTTTAGAAAGTAAAAAATCTTTTTCGTCATCACTCAATGCATTAAACACACCGGGTGGAATTGCCGCTTTTTTCGCAGCATCTGATAATCTTGAATTTATTCTATTTGTTACAGATTCTACATCTTCTCCTGATGCTTCAGCAATTTTTTGAATTTTCTGTCTATCGATCATAGACAGTTGCAACTTACCATCCTTATTTAACTTTCCAATATCGGAAGTCATTTGGGTCATAAGCTTATCCATAGCTTCTGGACCATCTTGAGCAGCTTTCATTAAATCCATAAATGAAACCTGTGCTGCAGCACCACCAAGCAAACTCAAATCAGCTGATGCTTCAAGAGCTGCATTGATATCTAAAAATTTATCTGAAGCATCTAATAATTTATTAATATCAGTGCCCATTTTTTCGGCTTTTGCTGCCATTCTAGCAAGTGATTCTTCACCAGCTTTGAATCCCATTCTAGCAAATCTTGGAAAAACATCTTGGAATTTTTTAGCTACAGCCGTTACATTAACTCCAAACCTTGTTGATGCTTTAGAAATATCTACAAAAGCTTTTCTTGCTTTTTCAGCATTAGCCCCATAAAACATCATTTGACCAGTCAATTGACCGACATTTTCTAATGCTATACCAGTTGCGTCTGACACTGCAGCAACTTGTTTTGCAGTAGCAGCTAAATTTTGAACGTTTGTTGATTTAGCGTATTCACCAATATTTTTTACTAATGTAAAAGCTTTTTCATTGTCTAAACCGAATTGGGCCCCATACTTTACAAGTTCAGACATTGAACTTGATGCTTTAGAAAAACCAGCAGTTGGAATCTGGAACTCTCTTTTTATATTAGATAATTTTTTATCAAAATCCATAAGATTTTGAATTATCTTACCAAACCCAATATAATTTAAAATATTGTCACCAATTTGTCTGAACAAATTGTTCCAATTCATTATAACTTTAGTTGTTTTTTGTGCTGCCGGTTCAAAGGATTCTAATTGTTGCCTAAATCTATTTGTTCCTTTATCTCCATCTCCTCCGGGTTTGAAATAATCTTTCATTCCCTGAAATCCTTTTTTATCTCCTAGAAAATCACGGAGCCTCTTCATCCCTTCGTCTCCAAATTTCTTATAGAAAGTTGCAATATCTCCAGTCTTGAAAGCTTTTTGCATTTCATTACCCATTTCTGGGAATGATGCTTTAAAATCACTTATTAATGAATTTAAATTTATTTGAGCTTGTATATCTTTCGGATCTGGTAAAGCATTTCTAAAAGCTGAATTGAATTCTTCGCCAATACTAGCAGCAATTTCTGGAGCTGTAGCTTCAAGATCATCAAACATCGTAGCAATATCTCTTTTCGCTTGCTCGACTTCTACTTCAATTGTATCAAATGCCTGACTTAAACGCAGACCAAAGGCTTCTCCAACTTCATCCAAACCTCTGTTGAAATCCTCCATGGAAGCTTGAGTGTCTCTTGTACTTTTTTGAACTTTTCTTTGCTCACGTTCAAGACTTCTCAAAAGCTTTGCTTGTTCTTCTGTTAATGTACCAGCAGCTTTTAATTCTTTAATTAATTGTTTGACTTGATTAGCGTCCATTGAAAATAAATATAGCTCAAAATAAATATTAATGAATAAAAAAACCCCTTGAATAAGGGGTGTGAAAAATATTATAAAATAAAAAAACCTCTAGTTGTTACTAGAGGTTTCCTACTTAAAAAAATAATTATTATTTTATTTTAGCTCCACGCATAAAATCGATTAATTCTTTTGCAGGTTTTTTACATTCGTAATCTAATCTTTCAATTGCTCTTTTAGTGTTTGGATATTTAGATAGTTCCCTTACAGAACCCTCTGTCAAACCTCCAGTTTGTGCAAAGAATTTAGCCTTTTCCGTATTTGATAATGTTCTCATATGTTGATCACGAACTCTGAACCACCAAGTCAGTCCCGGATATTGTTTTTCGAAAGAATCATCTCTTGTGTTGATTACTTTTATTGAGCCGTCGTCGATACCTTCTCTAATTTGACGATTCAATTCAAAATCCAGAGGTCCATTTATAGAGTGTGCTCCACCGAACTGTAATATTCCAATTATAAATTGTACCAAACAGAACAATCCAAGAAATAATGGCAAATCTTCTTCTCCCAAGAAATAAGATTGATATTTAAATAGAATATAGGAATAAAGACACATTCTAATAAATCCTACACCTCTGCTTTCTTCTCTTGGCCAACCTATGAAATTAGACCAAGCCCAAATGAATATTGATGCTATTGCGTTTCCCATGACTTTTTTTTAATTTAAACGTAAAAATATAAAAAAAGTTACAAGGTGTAAAAAGCTGATTTTCAGCGTTTTTTCTTAAATTTGGGTAGTTTTTCTTTCTCTGGCTCATTTTTATTCCCAGAAATAGCGTTTTTATACGCCTCCCAAAAGTTATTTATTTTAGAGTTAATTATTTTAAACTCTTTGGTCAATTCTTGGATGTCAGACATTATTTCATCCACATTCTCGTTATTATCTATTTGAGATTTAATTCTATAAATTTCATTAGATGTTATATAAGAAGAACTTCCCATTCCCCTATTAACTTGAAAATTCAATAAATAATTTTTTATTTTAAGTATATCAGTAAAAAGATTCTTTAATTTTTCATTTTCAGATTCTCTAACTATTCTATTCATTTGATTAAAATCTTCCAAACTTAATTTTAAATCGAAATTATTTTTAGTTTCTTTTATTAAATCCTGCAATTTGAGAAATTTATCAGATATTTCTGATTTAGATGGTAATGGTTTAAGTCTGTTAAGTGCTTGTGAACCTGATATTTTTCCTTGAAATTTTCCCGTTATCCAATTACCATCAAAATTTATAGATTGTCTGGATTTATTTGCCTGTAATTTACCGGATATTTTTTCTGCCACATAAGAAGCAGAAGAATCCAAAAGCCATGAAATGCCATAAACATCTTCCTCTAAATCATAACATACAAAATCTCTAACATTTATTTTTCTGTAAGCTCCCATTCCAACACCATTTACAGTATTTTCAATATAGAGTTCAGAATAATTTTTAATTATTTTATCCTGATCAATCATAATTCCTCCATTAGGAATTATTTGAATTCTTGGTTTTCTATAAGAGGTTTTTTTCTGTTTGCTATCCTGTTTATCCTTTTTTTGAACGGGGGCATAATCCTTTCCACAAGTATCTGGATTCAATAAATAACCAGCCTTATATTTTTCAATATTTGCTTGATAAGAAAGATCCCTTTGTGTTTGTATTTGTTTTTTTTCACTTGATGATAAGTTGATAGGTTTACCTGTCCTTGAAACACGAGCTTGATAATCATTACCATCATTGGATGAGGAAAAGAATTTAGCTATTTTGCCAAATATCTCATCCATTCTTTTATCATGATCTCTATGTGAATTAATTGGATCTTTCATGGTATTTTACTAAAATAAATATAAATAAAAAAAAAGACTAGATCGAAATCTAGCCTTTTTTTTGCAGTCTCAGAAGCCTTTTTTTATTCTGGCTTTTCAGCCTTCATATTGTCAGAAATTTCTTTTCTTGTGTCTTTAACAAATTTTCCAATTTCTTGTAATACTTTTCTCGCTCTACGTCCAGCAACTTTTTTACCCTTATCTTCAAAGGAAGTCATTTCTGTGTTGAATTGCTCTACGAGCTGCATCAATTGTTCTCTTGAGTTCATTTTTTTATGATTTTTATGTTTAACAAATTAAATACTTTTTACTAATATTTCCAAATTTTTCTCAGCTTTTTGGATTAAATTATTTCGAATTTCTAATTCAATAATATCATTTTTTTCACTAAAATTTTGACTTAATTCAATAAATTCATCATCTGTGATTTCATAAGATGCAAATTCAATATAATTTCCTACAATAATACTTATTTTAGGTTTTTCTCCTTGCAATTTGAATATTTGGATATTACATAGAATTGGCTCTGCTAAAAAAGATGGTAATTGAATGCTGTAAGAACTAATTAATGGTGTCTCAGATACATCATGAGATACATCCGGGTTCATATTTTGAACCGAAACCTCCCAAAGTTTAATTAAGGTTTCTTTATTGAAATCTATTTTTTCCATTTTTTAATATATTTTTATAAAAATAAACAATTTTATATCAAAAAACAATATTTAATTAACTTCTTCTAGCTTTGTCAGCTGCAGATTGTTCTGCTTGATTTCTTTTTTCAATTTCTTCTGAAATTCTTTGTAATGACCACCTTCTCTCAACCGTAGACATGTTGTAAATATCTTCTCTATTTACACCTTTCCCATAGTACCAAATTAAAAAAACTTCCTCCCACAAGTTTGATTTATAAGAAGGATCAAGTGTAAAAATTGTATCATTTATGTATAAATAAGTAGAATACTCTTCGTTACAATTATTGCATTTTATTGGTATATTACTATCAATTCCCGGCTCAACCATTTCCATATACTCTCTCAAATCAGTTGAATCTCTAATAGGAAATTTCTTTATAATTTTCGATATATATATCTTATCAGTAATTCCATTTATACTGTGTATTTGATTTTGAAATTTTAAGGTAACACTTGAATTATATTTTTTATTATCTTTTTTCTCTTTTTCTATCGAGACATTTATGCTTTTTTCATGTTTTACTCTCAAAGGTTCAAATTTGATTATTACTTTTTCGCCATTTAATTTCATTTTAGGCATTTCAAAAGTAAATAAACCATCTTCATCGGGCTTTTCTGTTATTTCCTTTGCTCCTAAACTTGATAATTCAAATTTAGTTTCACCAGTAATTTTGCAACTTGGACATTCTGTAATTATCGGAAAATTATCACCATAAGATGTAGATCTTAAATATAGTAAAATTGATTGTTTGTCACCAACCAATAAATCATTTATATCAAATTCCTTATTTATAATTACAGAATTTAAAACTAAATCTAAACCATATCCATTTTCCATTAAGGAAGGTTGGGTCAATACATTCTCTTCCCTTGCGGTTATATATTTTACATACAACACCGAGGTTTTTGAAGAATAAAAAAGTCCCATACTAGGCAAGGTAATTGCGTCGAATGGGACATCTATGTTTTGTATAAAGTTAAAATTCACATAGTTTTTTTTAATAATTAAATTTTGGCATTAGGCCAGAATAATTTTGGTGTAATAGGAATGTCACCATCAAAATTATGACTACAATTTGTACATGTGTAATTTGTTTCGAGTTTCAACCCCGGTTCAACTTCAGCTACATACTCTCTCAAAAATAAACTATCGATAGCAGGCATATTTGAAATTGCTTTTTTAATTTGAAGTTTATCTCTATTTCCATTTACTTCCATAATCTGTAATAAAAATCTTTCAGTTAAGAGGTTGGAATATACAACTCCCTTTTTACCCTTCTTGTTTTTTCCAGAAAGTTGAGAAAGATAATTTTCATCTTTACCATTCAATAATCTGAATTTTACTTTCCATTTAGATTTGGGAAGATCAACAAAAAATTCTCCATTACTATCTGGCATAGACTCTAATGGTTTTGGTTCTATTTCAGAAATTTTTACGATTGTAGAAAAATCTTCACTACAATCAGGACAGTTGATTTTTACTTCATAATCATCACCATAACCTTCTTTTCTCAAATACATCAATACTGCATTTCTATCGCCAACAACCATATCATCAGCATTCAATGAATTATCAATAATTGCATTATCTAAAAGAACATCTAATACTTTTCCGTTTCTAATTAGATCAGGAGAGGTAAGAATATTTTCATCCTCAGCTGTCAAATGTTTAATTTTTACTACAGATTGTTTATTTCTGTAGAAAACACCTTTTGATGGTAATTGCACTGTGTCTGTTATTACTGGAAATTCATCATCTACAATTTGATTTAACATGTATTCTGGAATTTCTGCATTGTTCATTGCAGCAGCAGCAACATTTACTTTTTCTTGATCAACAGGTCTTTTCTGACCAAGGTTAATGACGTTATCTTGTTCGCTCATAATTTATTTTTGTTTATAACTATATTTCAAAAAAAATATATGATAAAAATTAAATAATAAACGAAAAATGTAAATTATTAATTTATTTTTTTTAAAATTTCTGATTTTATAAAATCGGGATTATCATAAATATCATGTTCCCAAAATCTCAAAATTTCATAGCCCAAACCTTTAGCTATTATATCTTTATCTTTGTCGTTTCTTTTAGATCTTTTTTGTATTTCATTTAGTTCAGAATATTCTTTTCCAAACCCATGCCAATAATCACCATCAACTTCTATTAAAAGATTAGCTTTAGGTACAAAATAATCAAATATTTTATCTTTTATAATTTTTTGACTGAAATGATATATATCCATTTCATTCAATATCTCACCTAAACGAATTTCGGGACCAGTGGGGTTCCAATACATTTTTTTTGCTTGTTTCTCCACATAGTTTTTTTTCTGAGTTGGAGTTTTTGGAATCTTTAATTTTTTTTTCTCCTGTTTTAACAACCAGTTTATTTTGGATTTTGACATATTTTCTTTTTAAAAAAACCCACTCTTTTTTAAGGAGTGGGCTCAATCTAACAACTAAAAATCAACTAAAACTATGAACAATTATTTTTTACCTTTAGAAGGTGATGTTGTTACAGGTGCGTGATTTGGTAATATATGATGACGACGTGTTCCAGAAACTCTTATTGAAGGGTGGGGTAACATTCTTTCTTCGTCTATCTCTTTTTTATTTTTTTTATTAATTATAGCTTTTTGCAATTCATCTGGAAGTTCTGATTGTTTACCTTTAAGGGCAGGATCTTCATCGTATTTATCTGAAAATTCTAATTCTTCTTCTAAATCTTCATCAACTTCATCTAATGTTTTTGACACAGGTGAATGATATGGTAAATTTTCTTTATTTCTTCCCGGAGTTCTTGTTTTGTCAGGAAATGCTAACATTCTCTCTTCCATATTAGCCCCTTTAGCACAACAATCATCACACCAAGTTTTTGCTTCATCTTCTGTGTCAAAATATTTATTATCGTCTACCTCACTATTTTTGAAAACAATTGCTAAAAATTTATCAGAAGCATTTATTCCATCTCTTGGAGAGATTATTTTACTATCATATGAATCCATATCTTCCATATCAAAATTCTCATCTTGATCTTCGGCTAATTTCTTTGCTTGGGCTGTAGCTATAGCGTAAGTTTTTGGAGTTTTTCCATACTTAGACTTAAGAGCTTTTACCAATTCTTCTTTCTTTTCTTCTTCGGCAGGTGTCAGGGGCCTTTCCTGAATATATCCGTCTCCGGGCATTTCAGACATAATTTTCCTAACTTCTTCTTTAATTAAGGATCTGATATCAATTTTTGCCATTATATTATCTTATTTAATAATAAATAGCAAGAAAATTATTCTATTATATTAAGATTTTTTATACCTTCTTTTTTGAAAGATTTCATGTTTACATTTTTCGGATTCAATCCTTTTGACTCCAAAAATTCATTTAAAGTCATAAAAATGTCAGAATAATACTCTTTTATGCAGTTTTCATAAGCAAGAAGTTGTTCTTGAGATAAACCCTCTGGATTAATCTCATAACCAGAAAGGTATTTTACATCATTTTTATTAAAGTCTTTGTAAGAATTAAAACTTTCTTTTAAAAATGACGGATTAATAATAAGTCTTTCTGATTTTGATCCGTCTTCTTTTAGATATTCAAATTTAGCTTTTTTCATATTACTATAATTTTCATAGATAAAAGTAAAAATTTTTTATAATATTTACTAATAAACAAAACAAAAACATTATGGATACTTTAACAACAACAGTAGCAGACAGCATTTCGACAGCAGTAACAAACAATGTTCCTAGTTTCGGAATTTTTGAGCAATTAGCCAATTACGGTGCCTTAGGATTAGCAGCTTTAGCTTTAGGAGCAGTATGTTGGATATTCATCAAAAGACATTTAGATGAAAAAGACAGATTGCAGAGAAAATTAGATGAAATGGATAAGAACAAATGATTTTATTACAAGCTTCACCAGTACCATCTTTCGGAATATTTGAAACCCTTACCCAATATGGGGCTTTGGGTGTTATTACATTAGGTTTAGGAGCTGCTCTATGGTTTTTGTTGAAAAGACAAATAGCTTCAGAAGATAGATTAAAATCTCAAGTTGAGGATTTACAAAAAGAATTAAATAATTACGTCAAAAATGATGCTGTAAATATGAAAAATTCTGTAGATAATAATACTAGAGCACTTCAAGATCTAAAAGATATTATTCTTCAATCTTCAATAAAACAGAAAAGATAATGAGTAAATCAAATAAAATTTTATATTCAGTTCTAGGAAGTGTAGTTATCCTTGTTGTATTAAATATTTTATTTGCCGGAACAGGACACGTTAAAGTTGTAGAGTCAAATGTTACTTTGACTGAATCAAACAATAAATTAACACAAGAAAACCAAAAGTTGACAACCGAAAATCAAGAATTGAAAGTTATGACCGATTCGTTGATTGTAGCAGGAGATTCACTGAAAAATGAAGTTTCAACTTTAGAAAATAAAGTAGATAACTATGAAACTCAAATTGAACAGGTTGATAACAATAATAGGGCTAATGATAATTTTTCTAAGCCCTATAAAATCGTTGTGCCAATCACAGAAATATCCGATAGTACGAATTAGTGGCAAGGATACTGTTGTTGTAATGACAGTAAAACAAGCCGATGCAATCAATTTAAGATTGCAAAAAATGCAATCACAATTAGATAGTTTAAAGAAAGTTGTAGAAGAAAAGGATTTGGCTTTAAAAAGCAATAAATCATGTGATTCTTTAGAAACAAAATTTCAAGATATGTCTCACGGACCAACTTTTATTTATAATTATAAAAATGATATATATACTTTAGATTTAAGTTTATATAAGATTAAATTAAATAATCTTGGTAGGGTTAAACTTAAAAAAATGACCAGATGGGAGATTGGGAGATATTTTGAACTTTTAAATGGTAACTCTAATAATACAATTGATTGGAAGGAGACATTCAGAGATTATAATTTACCCTTGATAGAAGACAATAAATTGCTACAATTCTAAAATTTATGAAAAATTTTATTTTTTTAGTTTTTTTATTTACATTATTATTTAATTCTTTATTTGGTCAAATACCTACAAGATTAATAGTAAATCCGGGTTTTGAACAACCTTCATTAGGTTGTACCAATTGTTATAACTTATTTCCAGTAGCTAGTGTTCCCGGTTGGAAAACTACAGATCCAACTGCTGTAATAGAAATTTGGGGTACTGGTTTTCAAAGCAAAACTTCACGTTCAGGAATTCAATTTGCTGAAATAAATGCGAACAATTCAGCTTTTTTATATCAAGAGTTATGTTTAGCTCCCAATGAAGTTGTTAATTATTCTATTTGGTATTTGAAAAGGACTACAAATACAGAACAGATGAGAGCACAATTGACTGAATTAAATAATACTGTTATATCTCAATCTGTAGTTTATACAGCAACAAATAGTTGGGTTAATTATACGGGCACTTTGACAAATAATGGTACAGGAGGTTTAAAAAGAATAGGTTTTGTTGCTGTTACTGGTGGATCTACAGGTAACTTGATTGATGATATTACTATATCATTAAAACCAATAATTAGTCTAAAAAACTTTACGCCTTCTAGACAAAATGAAGGTGTTCAAACAAATTTAATTTTAATTGTAAATGGTACATTGACATCTCCGGCAACAATTAATTTAAATTTAACGGGTACTGCCACTTATCCAAATGATTTTACAATAGGTAATCCTAGCAGAGGGACAATTTCAATTAATTCAGGAAATATAACTTTAAATCTGCCATCTGGAGATTATAATCCAAATTTAAACTCTGGAACCAATCTAGGTGAAATATCAATTCCGATAACAGGGTTGACAGATGGAATCAATGAACCAAGTGAAACAATTACATATACTCTTTCATCTGTATCAGGAGGTGGAATCAACTTTCCACTTGTTGCTGGTCTAAATGGTATAGGAGCAAATTGTTCAACATATATAGGCTCTGTCACGGATACAATAAATAATTTTTCACCACTACCAATACAATTACTTTATTTCTTGGGATTTGTGAAAAATGAAAAGGTTGAACTTAACTGGAAAACTGCTAGTGAAATAAATAATGATTATTTTACTGTTTATGAATCTAACAATTTAAATGATTTAAATGAATTAATTAGGATAGATGGTGCAGGAAATTCAAATTTTCCTAGAGAATATTCCTGTGTTGATTTAACTCCATCAAAATATTATAAATTATGTCAAACAGATTATGATGGTAAATATGAATGTTTCGATTGGATTTCAGTTAATTTAAATAGTAAGGAAGACCCAATATATAGAATTTATGATGTTTTCGGAAGAGAAACCAGCTTGGATCACGAAGGAGTAATAATCATAGTGGATGAGAGAGGAAAAGCACAAAAAATTTTAATTAAAAAATAAAAAAAATAATTATTTATTGTTAGATAAATTAAATATAGTGAAAGATAATCATTTAATGTGTGGTTTTGAATCAATTAAGGATTTGGTAAAAAGTGCTTTTGGATTAGACCATATTTATACAAACACAGTAATCGCTTCAATAGGAGCTATATCAACATTTATAACATCATATATATATGATGATGCTCAAGCAATTTATGTATTACTCGGGTTTATAGCTTTTGATTCTTTGACAGGAATTTTAAAAGCTTTTAAACAAAATATATTTTCTTCAGCCAAATTACCCAGAATATTAGTTATTATGGTATTGTATGTTTCTTTGTTGAGTTTGGGTTGGAATTTGGCAAAAGTTGACGATATATTTAGTTGGTTACCGGGAACACTTTATTTTGGTTTTATTAGCACACTTGTAATTTCTATCATAGAAAACCTTCATGCTTTAAATGTAATTTCTGATGAAATATATAATCACATGAAGAAAAAAATGAAATTAGTCCAAGAAATATTTTTTGGGAAAGGTAAGTCAAGAAACGATTAAACAATTATTTTTCTGAATGGGGCAGAATTAGTGAAATTCAAGAACCCTTTTTTATTTTTAAAGAACTTTGTTACATAAAAACAATTTGTCTCTAAAATCAATCTCATCCTTTCATATAGATCATTGTTCATGGTAACCTTTTTGGTTGCAGCACCATCAGAAATTGTCAAAACATAATAATTTGATCCATCCCATTGAGCAGTTTTTTTCTCAATATGATTTATCATAAAATAATAAAATTTATTTGTATCCTCAAAATTCAAGGCTGAATCTATATTTAGACCAGTTGCTTTCATGAATTGTTCTTTTACACTCGCTATTTTATTTAATAAATTTAAATCTAATGAACAAATTTCTAGAAACTGATCATATCTAATCTGATCTGTAGTCTTTTCAAAATCTTTATTTTTAAATTTTCTTTCAGCAACCGTCAAAACTGTATCGACATCGTTTGTGAACATATCTAATTGGTTGCTTTGCTTATATTTTATCTGTTTCATTTCTATGAGTTCTTCTCTAGAATTTGACCAATCATCAAACAAACCAGCTTTCAAACATGATTCAAAATTTGTTTTATTGAATTTAGACCATTTTGTTGAGAAAAACATTTCTTTATCCATTAATTCGACTCTGTTATTCTTTAATTCTTTGAAAGCTATTTCTCCCATACCATTTATTGAAGAATAACCCATAGCAATAATTTTATCTTCAATAATCGTCCAATCCCAGTTTGATTTTCTATTAGGAGGAACAATTTTTATTCCTTTCGACATTGCAGATAAAAGTGCTGAATTTAACCATGCTTTATTTTTTTCATCATCATTACCAGTTTTTGGATGATTTAGAAGAGCACAATAAAATTCAGTTGGATAATAATGTTTTAAAAATAATGTTTGTGCTGCAACATAGCTATAACTCAAACTGTGACTCAAATTAAATGAATAGCCAAGATATTTAATTAACCAAGATTCAATTTTTTCAACGTCTTCTACAGACAAGCCTTTTGCAATCGCACCATCGATGAATTTTTTCCACAAATCCTTATAGGATTTGTAATTTTTATTATTTTCTTCATCATTTGATAACTCTTTTCCCTCTAATTTTTTTGATATTATCTTACCTGCACCATCCATTGCCTTACGCAAATTATCCCCTTCACCTAAACTCATTCCTCCTATTTGATTAGCAATAAACATCAATTGTTCTTGATATATTAAAACTCCATTTGTTTTTTCTAACAGTGGAGCTAATATACTATGGGCATAAGTTCTTTTTTCAGGCTCAAATTTATTTTTAATAAATTCTTCATGAGCCTTAATTCCCATCGGTCCGGGACGATACAATGCGTTTGCTGCTACTAATTCGTCAAAATTTTCGCATTTCATAGATTTTAACATTGCATTCATACCTTCAGACTCAAACTGAAAAATACCTTGATTAAAACCTAATCTCAATTCATCATACAGATTTTTATCTTCTAAATTAACATAATCTACTTCTAATTGGACCTTATCACCTATTTCATCTCCATGTCTTTCTCTTATATATTTTATGCAATCTTTTATAACGTTTAATGTTTCTAATTTTAAACGATCAAGTTTTAATATACCAATAGAAGAAAGGTCTTTTGCATTTCCTGATTCTTGGAAACCAGAAACTATTTGACCTTTGCAAATATTAACTGGCATACTCTCCCAAATTGGGCCCGGTGTTATTACAATTCCAGCAGCATGTTTTCCAAGATTTCTTAATTGACCTTGTAATTTTAATGTATTATCAATAACCTCTTTATTGTGTGGATCTAAAATCCACTTCCTTACCCTATCGCTACACATAGGATCATTTGGCCAATGTATTAACCATTCCTCAAGCGAAGAATCCCATTTTGTTGGCATTTCCTTAGTGACGGCAAAAATATCACTTTCGAATCCAGTGTCTTGACCTAGAGCTCTAGCAACATCTTTTATACAACCTTTTTCATTGAAGGTTCCAAACGTAATTACTGGAACTACACGTTCTTTTCCATATTTTCCATAAAGAAAATTTAATGTCTTTTCATCTGTGCCAGCTTCAAAATCTGTATCAATATCCGGCATAGATTTTCTCTCTGGATTTAAGAATCTTTCAAAATATAAATCAAATCTTACAGGATCAATTTTTGTAATATCTAAACACCATGATAATAAGCTTCCGGCAGCGGAACCACGTCCCGGACCTGTTGCTATATCATTATCTTTACAAAATCTAATTAGCTCCCAAACGACCAAAAAATAATCAAGTACTTTTTTATCTTCAATAACTTTTAACTCATAATCTAGACGGTCATAATAAATTTTTTCTTTTTCGTAATCAATTTTTACAACACCCGTCTTTTCGTAATCCTTTAATTTTTGTTTTAATTTAGCTTTAGATAGTTTTTGAATTATTTCTATTGTGTTATCTGTTTTAAAATATTTTATAACATCAGGTGTAGGTTCATATTTAGGGTACTTATCATCGGTCATTTCAAATTCAAAATTGCATTTTTCAGCGACCTTCAAAGTATTATCTAAACAAAAGTCTACATAGTGTTCAGGATAATTAAAACCTAAACGTTTATTCATTTCGTGAAAATTCTCGAAATTTGTATAATATAATTCTCTTGCTTGTAATGAAAACGCTCTTCCTACTGGTTGACTTTGGTTTATTGCAATTAAAATATCCTGTAATCTATTATCTTCCGGCATAGCATAATGAACGTCCCCAGTTAAAATTGGTTGTAAATCATGCTTTTTAATCATTTTTAAAATGAATTTATTATAGATTTTTTGTTCTTCAATTTCATTAAATTGAAGTTCTGCATAAAAATCATCACCAAATTCTCTTTTAAATAATAAAATTCTTTCTTCAGCTTCTTTTTCTTTACCCTCAGATATCAATCTGGCAAATTTTGATGCCATACAGGAGGATGTAACAATTAATCCTTTTTTATTTTCAATTAACCACTCAGTAGTAATTCTTCCTTTATAATAATATCCTTCAGTAAATGATCTATAAATTAATTTATTTAAATTTACATACCCTTCCTGATTTTTTATAATAATAGATTGATGAGTATTTTTGGCTGAATTATCAATACTTTCAGCTTCTTCTTTCGGTATATTTTTATCTAAATTATCATTTAAATAAGCTTCCATACCGAGAATAGGTTTTATTCCAGCAGATTTACACTTTTGAAAATGTGTCAACCAACCAGAAGCATTACCATGGTCCAATATTGTGATTGCTGGATGATTAAATTCTTTAGCTAATTTTACGTAATTAGCTGATTTTGAAGCTCCATCTAAAGTTGAAAAATCAGTGTGTAAATGTAAATGCACCATCGGACGGTGCTTGCATCTTGGATTATTACAACTGCAATTTGGCATAATTATATTTAAATATCAATGGACTTTCAAAGATACAATAAAATTATAATTTTTTCTATTTTTTTAAAATAAAAATATTTATTATAAAACTATTTTAATGCCAATTCCCCCAAATAAAATAAAATACAGCACTTCTCAAGTAAATAATGCAGTTAAGGCTAAAAATTTTGCACTGGGAATTAATTCTCTTGCAGCATACGGTCCAACTAGCTCAACAGGTTTTTGGAATGGCATAACTCCAAAAGCTAGTGGATATACTATTTATGTTAATAAAATTTCTCAAGGACCATCAATATTTTGTCCGGGAAATGATTTAGAATTTATTACACTGACAAATTATATATCAGGAATTAATCATACAACATTTAGCCAAGCTGCAGCTTGGTATGTTGGACAATCAGATATAATATGTGTCAATAAAGATTATCCAGACATAGTAACAAACGGATTAAGATTAATGGTTGATTCTAATTTTTTACCCTCATACTGTGGAAGCGGAACAACTTGGACTGATTTAAGTTATAGTGGATTCAATGTTACTTTATTAAACTCTCCAACATATGTTTTATCAGGTAGAAGTTCATATATAAATTTTGCTTCTTCAAGTAGTAATTATGCAACTTTTAATGATTTAGGTAATTTAAATAATTTTACAGTTGAAGTTTGGGCTAAACAAAATTCTACTCCTGTTTCAAATGCTTATCCTACATTTATAACTAATACTTTTCCCGGACCTTCAGGAAATTATGTAAATTATGCTATAGGATATTTAAATGCTCCTTGGGATGGTAAAATATATGGAGGATTTTTTAATGGATCTTGGCAATTACCATCAGCTGGCTTTACACCCACAACAGACCAATGGTATCATTATTCAGTAACCTATAATGGCTCACAATTATTTTTTTATGTTGATGGTAAATATTATTCTTCCGCATCAACTTTGACAACCGCCCTATCTTCTGGTGCCGGTGGTAGATTAATGAGAAGATGGGATACTACAGATTATATTGATGGTAATTTGTTAAATTCTAAAATTTATAATAGATCTTTAAATTCAACAGAAATTCTACAGAACTATAATGCTCATGCAGTTCCAGTTGGAGTTGAAACTAATGGATTAATTCTTAATCTAGATGCAGGTAATGTTTTATCTTACCCTCAAATCGGAACATTATGGAAAAGCACAGTTTCATCTGTTCAGAATAATGGTACTTTGACAAATGGGCCAACATTTAATTTATCTAATGGTGGAAGCATTGTATTTGATGGTGCAAATGATTATGTTTCATTACCAGCAAACTTTTTCAACCACGATGCGGGAACACCTTTTAGTGTATCTATTTGGTTTAAAACAACTACAGCTGGAGGAACTTTATTTGGACAACAAAATACAACAAACCCTTCTTCTGCCTCGGGTTATGTTCCTGCTATCTATATTAATTCTTCTGGAAAAATAGTTACATCTTGTTTTTGGGGTGGATCAGTATCAAATTCAACAACTTCAGTTACTTCTGTTAATGATGGTAATTGGCATAATATTGTTGTAACATTCGCATCAACATCACATAAAACATATTTAGATAATAATTTGATTGGTACTATTTCTAAAACACAAAATAATTATTCAGCGACTTATTATTATTTTTTAGGAGCAGGCTATAGTGCAGCTTGGACAGGTGCTAATGGTTTTTATTTCAATGGAAATATAGCTTATGCTTCATTTTATAATACTGAATTAACATCAACACAAGTTAATCAAAATTATCAATCACTAAATTATAGATTTATATAATGGAAAATAGAAATTATTTAATAATAAATGTTTCAGAGTTAAATAAGATTGATTTTGAACAAATTTGTGAAAATTCAATAGATACATTAAGATATAGTTCTGATGGTTCTAAAACTTTTATAAAATGGGAAAATAATCAAGAACCTGATTTTATATCTGCATTAATAACAAAAGAAGGCCCTTATAATCAGATACAGATTTTGGAAATACTTTCATCAGATGAATGGATTTCAAAACAAGGAACAATGAATTAAAATTTCCTTTTTTAGTATTATTTCTATATTTATTTTAAAGTTTTACAACTAATATGTCAGATATTTCAAATCAACTTATTAAAGATTCATTTAATTATGTATTACAATCTGATTTGGATACTGGTATTGTTTATAGAATTGGTGGTGACATTCCAGAAAACCCTCAATTTACATCAGGACTGACGGTTTCAAATGGTTTTAAATTCGAAGATTCCCCACAAGATGGTTATTTTCTTAAATCTGATGCTTTCGGAAATGCTTCTTGGGCATTAGTAACAGGATCAGGTACTTCTGGATCAGCTGGTTCGTCAGGAAGAAACGGAAGTTCAGGCTCATCAGGAAGTTCTGGAATAAATGGTAGTTCAGGTTCTTCGGGCATAAATGGTAGCTCTGGTTCGTCTGGAACGTCTGGTACAAATGGAAGTTCCGGGAGTCGAGGTTCTAGCGGTAGTTCTGGTTCTTCTGGCTCATCTGGAACATCAGGTATCAATGGTCTTGATGGTTCTAATAGCTTAAGATGGTTTTATAGAACTGATCTAGAAGCTCCAAATAACCCCGGAAACCAAAATTTTATACTAAATGAAGTCAAGTTTAGTACTGTAACTAGAATTAGCATAAGTACACTAGATATAAACTCGAATGATTCATATGATTGGTTAGAGACTATTGATGTTTTAAAAAGGGTTACAGGAAACTTAGTTTATTTTAAAATTACGAATGTCACAAATCCATCAAATTATGGATTATACACAATTGCTGGCTCTACAGATCATGGAACTTATTTTGATTTTGATCTTACTTTAATAAATAGCGATTTAAGTACCATACAAGGAGAACAATTCTCTATATCATATGTATTTAATGGATTAAATGGTACTTCAGGAACTTCGGGGGAATCTGGAAGTTCTGGATCTTCTGGTGTATCAGGAACTGATGGTTCAGCTGGAACTTCTGGTACTTCTGGTACTTCTGGCAACAACGGAAATGATGGAACATCTGGTTCATCAGGAATAAATGGTAGCTCTGGAATAAACGGAAGTTCTGGTATAAATGGTAGTTCTGGAGTTAATGGTAGTTCAGGTTCATCAGGAGGAGCAGGATTAAGTGGAAGTTCTGGATCATCTGGTGCAAACGGAAGTTCTGGTTCATCAGGTATTTCTGGAGAATCTGGTTCATCTGGTAGTTCTGGTACATCAGGATCATCTGGTACAGGTTTTACTGCCATTCAAAGTCCTGCTAATTATAGAGTATTAGTATCTGATAACACAACAGATACTGCAATTGCTCAATCTGGACTTACATATGATGGTCAACAATTATATATTTCTGGCAATACATTTATTACAGGCACAATTTCAGCTACAACTTTTTATAGTTTAGTAGGTGATATAGAAAATTATGTCACAGTTGGTCTCAGTGGTAGTAATGTAGATTTTAATTCAATAAAATTAGCAGTCGATAGTATTACTGGAGCAACTGAAGATAATCCATGGGAAGTTAGAGTTTATCCGGGCTTGTACTACGAAGATCCAATTATTATGAAATCTTGGATCACAGTAAGAGGAAGCAATAGTACTGCAACAATTGTAGAAGCAAGTAATTCTGCGAATACAGTTTTTTTCATGGCAGATCAATCTATGATTTCAGACATGCAAATTCAAGGTTCTACTGCTTCTGGAACATCTGCTATCATATATTCTTCTTCGACCACTCCACAATTAAATGCAATTTCATATGTAGAAAACGTCAGATTCGGCGAAAACTACACACACGCTAAAACAGTCGGTACTGGTGGTGGAAATTGCATAATGCAATGTTCTAATGTAAAATATGGTGGTTATCCTTTTACTATCGGCTTTGTAGTAACAAATGACGGTACTGGTATTGGCAGAATGCAACTAAGAAACGTCACTTCAACTAATGGTGGTGTAACTACTACAACAGGATTGATTTTTGCAAAAGCTGATGCACCAAGCTGTGCTTTTATTGTTAATGGTTGTTTATTAACAAAAGCTGTCGGTGCTGCAGCTGGTACCGGTTTCTGGGTTGAAAATGGAGCTTCTTTAAGATTGACTGCTGTAAATTTCCAAAGATGGGCTACAGCTATTTATGCTCCTAATACAGGATCATCCCCTAGTATATATGGAAGTGCTTTAAATTTTGAAAATAACACAAAGGATATAATTGTAGAACATCCTTCAGCAACTGGACATATAGATGGAGCTGATACATTTTTAAAAACCGAAATACCAATTAATGCTCCTTTATACGAAGTTAATCAAGACCCAAAAAGAATTATAGTTGCAAAAAAAGGAGGAGATTTTTCATCTATTAAATCTGCTGTAGATTGGATTACAGGAAGTTCTAGCAGTAATAGGTTTGTGGTTTCTGTCGGTCCGGGTGAGTTTTTTGAAAATGAAATTGATCTTACATCTAAACCTTATGTCAGTATTGTAGGTAGCAACATACAAACCACACAAATTTTTCCTAATTCTACTTCACAGCATATTATAAAATTAGGAATAAATAATGAAATATCTTTTTTAAGTTTATCAGGTGCTGGTTCTAGTTATTCTGCTATATATGTTGACGATATAGGGGATTTTGCACAAGCTCACAAAATTTCTGTTTACGATTGTGATATAGGTGTATGGGTAAAATCTTCCACCCAAGACACAAAATTCTATGGTGAATACATGGATTTTAATGGAGATTTTACCTATGGAGTTCGTGTAGATGCGACAAATTCATTTTCGGCATTAGCCAATATGGAAAACTATTATCTTTTTCCAACCTATGATAATGTGATTGGTAATAGTGCAGATGGTTTAGGTGCAAGACTTAATTTATACACAGGTGAATTTGAAGGTGCTCAATTGACTGGTTCTACAGCAATAAAACTTTCAGATCAAGCTGAACTTGAAGCTGGCAATTTAGATATTCAAGATTGGAATAAGTCGTTTGAAATTCCTAATTCCGGTGGTGGTCCAGTTGCTAGGATTGTAGGTTCAATGATTCACAATTCTATCACCTACGATATTGAAATTCTAAACCCTGCTGCATCCTTTAGATATCAAGGTATATCTGATCATACTAAAATATATAATGTAAGCAATAATGTGTTTTGGAATTTTCTTGATGATGTAGATGGGGAAAATGATATTACAAGAAAAATATCAGTTACATTTTCAGATGGAACACATACGGATGCTTCAACATTAATTTTTCAAAGTAGTTCAATGGGCCTTCTAAACGGAGGTACAATTACAATAGTTAGTGGTTTAACAATAAACACCACATCAGGGTTTGGATATGTAGCAGATCAAATTGATAATAGTATTATAAAAAGATATGATTGGAATAATAATCAAATAACATTGTCTGCAAATACAAATAATTATATTTATATTTCCAATAATGGTTCTTTAGTCGCTAATTCTGGATTACCTGATCCATTCTATAGTATAATAATGGGTAGAGTTGTTACAAATTCAACAGGCATTGAATTAATTGATCAATCACCATATAATGCACAACATACAGCAAATTTATTATCTTCATTTAACAGGCAAGCACTTGGCCCAGTATTTTCAACTGGTTCAATTGTAACTACTGGAACTACAGCATTTACATTGGATGTTAGTACAGGAAACTATTGGTTATCAGAAAATAATTTTTTACCTACAGGTGGAACATCAATAAATTTTACTCAGTATTGGAATAATGGATCAGGATTCACAACAAGTGCTACAACATATGTTAATAGTAGTCAATTCAATCCAAATCAAAATTCACTATCTTCTCTTACAAGCTCTTATTACACAAAACATACTTTGTATGTAGTTGGCGATGGAATAAATGAAGAATATTTTTTAGTTCTTGGTCAAAACGAGTATGCTACTTTAATTGAAACAGAAGACGCACCTTTACCTATACCTCCCGATTTTTTTACAGATGGTGTAGTTTCTATAGCATCAATTTATATTAAAGATGGTGAATCAGGAATTGTTCAAATTGAAGATATAAGACCTGTAATTGGTTTTAAATCCAGTGGTGTAAATGCCACATCAGTTCATGGAAATCTTTTAGGTCTTACATCAGATGATCATCAACAATACATTTTAGTTGATGGTGGTAGGCAGATGACAGGAGATCTTGGAATTGGTGGCTTTGATATATATAATATAAATCAAATAACTTCTACTGGCATTACAACAAACACACTTAATGTAGCTAATTTATCTAATGATGAATCTCTAACGAGATATGTTGTTGTAGATGTTTCTGGAAACACATTTTATAAAAACGAAGGTCAGTAAGGTGTATCTGGTTCTTCAGGTAGTTCGGGAAGTTCTGGTCAAAGTGGTAGCTCAGGTTCTTCTGGTAGTTCTGGATTTGATGGTAGTTCTGGATCTTCTGGTATATCTGGAAGTTCTGGAAGTTCTGGCGAAAGTGGTAGCTCTGGAACTTCAGGGTTTTCAGGTTCATCTGGTTCTTCTGGTGAATCAGGTAGTTCAGGATCATCTGGTCAATCTGGAAGTTCAGGTTCATCAGGATCTTCAGGAGCAGCAGGAACTTCAGGTAGTTCCGGAACAAGTTCAACCAATATAGATACTTTAAGCTTTACAGTAGACACTGGTGGTGCAGCAACAATAAGTTCAGGACTTAAATCTTTCGTCTATTTACCTTATAGCGGTACAATTCTGTCTTGGACTATATTATCAAACAATTCAGGAAGTACCGAAATTGATATTTATAAAACAGATTATGCAAATTATCCACCTACATCAGGAGATACTATAATAAATTCAGGTTACCCAAATTTGAACAACAATATAAAAAATCAAAGTTCGAATTTATCCGGATGGAATTCAACAACATTCAATGAAGATGAAATTCTTGGTTTTTATGTAGTTTCAGCACAAACTTTAACAAGAGTACAATTAATTTTAAAAATTCAAAAATAAAATGGCAAAAGTAGCAGTAGAACATATTTTTACAGGATCGACCACAGGTATAACAACCTACAATTCTGATTATACAATGATAGGTTCATTGTACAAACAATTTACAGGAGCAACCGCTCAAGATAATTACATAAGTCTATTGCCAACAAGTATGGTAAATATAACTGATGTAGCAGGTTCCACATATGCATATCCATATGTTCACAAATGGTCGGATAATATATTCTGGGTTTTTATGGCAACCACAGTTACTGCAGCCGCAACGAGACAATTCGGTTTATTTGAATATGACCTAAATGCCAACACAACAACTTGGAAAGGTTTTATAACATTGCAAGGAACACAACTTGGCGGTAGTAAAACCGTAAGAGGGTTTAGGACTTATGTCTATGAAACAACAGGCGGAACAGTATCGGCAACCACATCTTCAACCATAACAGGGTCAGGAACAGCTTTTCAAACTGACAGGATTGCTGTCGGTGCAAGAATTGGATTCGGTTCAACCGACCCAACTCAAATATCCACTTGGTATGAAATTACAGCAATTGCCTCAGACACAAGTTTAACCATAGGCAATACTGTTACAGTATCCGCAGGCTCATCTTATGTCATAGAGGAAATCAGGCTTTATTTTTTACAAACAAATGCAACTATAAACAATGGTGGATTATATATAATAAAGGGTCTAAATTATTCAACATTCGCACTAGGTGGAAACAATATAACTGAATCAACAACAACAGACAACATAAGGGCTTCATATCTATTGAAAGATTTTACACCTTCTACCGTAACTATATCTCAAGCTTCTCCGGGTGTTGTTACATTAGTTAGTCACGGATTGAGGCTGAATGATGCCGTTTTTTTTACAACCACAGGTGCCCTCCCAACGGGATTTGTTGCGAACACTACATATTATGTGACTTCAACTTCATTGGCTGCAAATACTTTTACGCTTTCTGCAACGATAAATGGAGCACCTATTAATACAAGTACCGCAGGTTCCGGTGTCCATACTTTGCATTCAGCCATGAGTGTTTTAGGTGGTGGAATAGGTATGGATGAACCTGTAAGTGCAACAGAACATAATGTTTATTTATTGAATTCAGAAGTAACAAACACAACCGCCAGACTTGTAAAATACAACGTTAAAGCTTCATTGACTCCAGCAAGTGCCAATGGAGCAACTGGGGCATTGTCATTGAGAACTACTCCGCTATTAGTTACAGGTACAATTTCACTATTGAACAACGGTAGGATAGTGGCAGTTCAACATGGATCCGCTTCAGGTATAAAAAGTTTTTATTTTGCAACCACAACGAGAATTTACAGATGTACGGAATCAACAATTTTAGACAACTCTTCATCGTTTCTGAGTGATCAAATGATTGAGATTCCACCCGGAGGTCTTGCAAACGCCGCCTATAATTTATTGTCATCAATGGCTTCGGTTGATTATTCATCTACATTGGACAGGCTTTTGATTACCACGACTACACAAAGGTTTGGGGTTTACGCAGCTCAATACAACACAAGCGGAACACTTCCTTTTGACAAGATATTTGCCGCTAACTTAAACCGATACAAATTGGGTTATACACCTGTAGGTACCGTTGACGGATTATTCCCACAAGCGACTTTGACACTTTGGAGTGAAGCAGGCTTGTTTTTTGCCGCACCTGTAACAACCACCTCGGGTTTAAATTGGCTTTTGATTTTCCCCGGGGGTGGTGATGGGTATTTTGCCACATATTCGAATGAAAGGGTAATTACACCAAAAATGGCAACTCCTAATGCTTCGAAACTTTATCGTGCATATGTTGAAAACTCGGATTATTTGGGAACTTATCAATTGGGCTTCCCGCCTGACCCATTCAGGATTTTTTTCAGAACTGCAGGTATAGACGATAACACTGGTTCATGGACCGAAGTTCCTGAAAGCGGTGATTTGAGTTCGTTCTCGCCATCTACACACATACAGTTCATGCTGGAACTTGACACCTTGGGTGAAGCATGTGCCCCTACAAGGATATATGCTGTCACTTGCCTGTATGACGATTCTTCAACAGATGTGCATTATCAACCATCAATAAAATATTCAGATTACGTTAATAAGAGATTTGCTTGGTGGTTTGCGTTAGCTTGGGGTTCAACTGTTCCAACTTTAAGAGTCAGGCTATACGATGCAGTGACCAACAATTTACTGGTTGATGACAACACCGGTTCTCCAACAGGAACTTTTGAAAAATCAACTGATGGCGGTTCTACTTGGAGTTCATATGACAATACGGACCGAGCAAATACTACAACATATATAAGATATACACCTGCTTCTCTAGGTGACAATATCAAAGTTAAATTCATTCTAACACAAAATTAAAAATGGCACTTGAAGATATTCTGGTTATGGAGGGGGACATAGCTGAACCAATAGAGGAAATAGGTCCCGGAACCCTAAATCAACCATTAGATCAGTTAACTGATGTAATGACGTTGAATGAACTCACTTTAGTTCTAGAGGCGAGTTTTTCCAGTTAAATTTTATCCTTTTCTTAAAAGCTTGGATAGTTGATCTTTTGTTAAGAAAATCTCATCATCTGCAGATTTTTCATCTAAAAATTTATTCTCAATTATCCTGTTTTTTATTGGTTCTTCTTTTTGAGGAGCCACATTTACTTTGAGTTTGGTTTTTTCTTCCTCTACTTGTTCTTTTACAATTACTTGAACATTTTTGGAAGCTTTAACAATAAAATCTGATGACCAAGGTTCAAAATATACATCATCAGCTATAACTTCGAGTCTCATTTTTCCTGAATTATTTTCAGATAAGAAGTTTTTTGTTTTTGGTATAGTAATTTCACAATTTCCCTCATCATCGATCTTTCCGTTGAACATATAATTTATATCATTGCATTCGATAATAATTCTTGCTTTAGACTTTGAAAGAGATGTCCCATCAACTTCTATATTACAAGAAAATTTATTTGGTTTATCTGTATATAATTTATAGCTCATTACAAATTGATTTTTATTGAAATTATTTTGTTTTCAGTTTTAAGTAGATCTAGATTACTAACGTTAATATTTATATCGGTATTTTTTATTTTAGTCAATTTATTTTCAAATTCCTCTTCTTCTGTTTTTAATCTTGTTATTAATTTAATTAATATTTGTTTTTCATCATCGGTTAATTCCTGTTTTTTGTTCTTATCTCTATAAAAGGCTTTTTTTTGTTGATTAGATGAAATTAATTTTTGTATTACACAAAATTCTTTCCAAGTTAAAGAAGCATTTTCCCAAGAATATATAGCGTCTTCCCAGCTGTAACATATTGAAGCCATACAAATATTTCTTATAATAAATAGTAATAAAATTCATTTTTTTTTACTATTTATTATTAAATTTTAAAAAATAAAAAAATGAAAATATCTAAATCTGATTTGGAACAATTAATTAAAGAAGAAGCCATCAAAATGTTCCAAATTCAAAAACTTGAAGAAGCACAAAACAAAATTAATAATGAACTTCAATTAATTTCTGAGGGCAAAAAGAAAATGTCAGACGAAGAATTGAACGAACTTATAGCAGGTTTAAAAAGTGTTTTTGGTGCTGGGGCTAAAAAAGCTGGAGAAGCAATTGCCGGGGCTGGCGAAAAAGCAAAAGAATTAGGTGGTAAAATAGCATCTAAATATAAAGAAGGTGAGCAGACAGCAAAAATTGCTAAAATGGAAAAGCAAAGAGATGAAATAGTTGTTAAAATAAAACAATTAGCTGATCAATATAAACAATTGACTGGTAAAAGATATTCTATGATTGGACAGAAAATTTCTCCAGTTGTAGCTTAATTTATATTAATCATATTTAGAAAGGAGATTATTCAAACTAATCTCCTTTTTTTTATTTTATATTTTTTTTGTTTTTAATTAAAAATTTTTTTAATTTTAAAAAATTACAATTAAATATATGTCTAACCTATGCAAAATATTGATTATGAAGAGATAATTCAGAAACAAACACGACCCGGAAAAAAAATTAAAATAAATAATAAATTAATTGATAATAAAAATATTTCCGTTGATATTGGTACAGTAGATAATAAAAATTGCCCTAAAACTGTTTATTTAAACATTAGTTTTTGGGTAGATATAAAAAATAGAGAAAATAAGGATTTCGATGAAGATTTCGATAGAAATATTTCAAAAGAATTTTCAAAACATTTGAAAAGAATTTACAAAAGTGATCTATATGATTTTCTTACAGATAATAGATTTTTCCCTTTTTATTATGAAAATATTTACTCTTTTGATTTTCCAGAAAATTTAAATTATAATAATAAAAAGAGCTTTGTTAGTATAGAAATTCATTTACACACAATTAATAATAATATCTATTCTAAAAACTTAAGTGATTATTATACTTTGAAGAATGATATAAAAAATGACTTTTTCTACGAATTAATAACTATAGCTAACATAGTTGGTAATAGTGACTTATTAAGAGAAAAAGAAAATTTCTATATTTCTAAAAAGAAATAAAATAATTATTGTTTTTTTTGATCTATTTATTGGTAATTAACAAATTATCAATGAATAATCTCGATAATAAATATATTATTTCTGAATTTTTGGCAATCGATCCAGATGTACAGAAAATAAATGAGGCTATTGCTAAAAATGAGCCTATAATCGTTCCATGTATTTTACAAAAAGCCAACACTCTGAACAGAAATGGTAGAGTTTATCCATTCGATATTTTAAAAAGAGAGGTAGATAAATATCAGCAATTAGTAAAAGAGAGAAGTGCAATGGGTGAGTTGGATCACCCGGATTCTGCTGTTATTTCCCTAGCAAATGTATCTCACATTGTAACAGAAATGTCATGGAAAGGTGAGGTTTTATATGGAAAAATTCAGATCGCAGATACACCTGCAGGCGACACTGTGAAAGGTCTTTTAAAAAGTGGTATCAAATTAGGTATTTCATCTCGTGGTGTAGGTTCTGTAAAGAAAAACAGAGAAGATCAAGATGTTGTTCAGGAAGATTTTGAATTAATTGGTTTTGATATTGTTTCATCACCTTCAACACCCGGAGCTTATTTATTTAAGGAATCTAAGCAGTGGGGTATGAAAAAATTAATTGATTCTGATACTAAATTAATTAAGACAGATGAGGTTAAAAATAAAATTAAAAACCTAAAAAATAGTTTGAGTAATTTATCTAAAGATAGTTTCTGGAACTAATAATTAAAAAAATAAATTGAAAAAAATAAAAAAAATATAATTTATAAATTTTTTTTCTATTTATAACAAAATATCTATTATTTAAATAAATAATATGTTAAATAAAAACATCATAAAAGATGCATTAGCTGATGCTAAAGAAATAGAGAAGTTTGCTATTGAGCAAGCTAAAAAGTCTTTAGAAGAAGCATTGATGCCTCAAATAGAAAAGGCTATTCAAGAAAGCCTACAAGAAAATAAATCAGAACAATTTATTTCTGAAGAATCGGAAGTTAATAATATTAATGAAAATATTATAACATCTGAAAATTTAATTTCTGAAAATACAAATTCAAAAAATATACAAGAAATGTACAACGAAAAAGAAGAAACAAACGAAGAATTATATGAGGTTGAAGGTCTTTTTGAAGATGAAACTGCCCAAGAACCTGCTGAGGCTTCGTTAGAGTCTAAACTCGATGCTATGGCTGCAAAGCTTGATACATTAATAGCAGCTGCTCAAGGTAGCGAAGAAACTTCTGCCGAAGGTGAAGTTGAAGTTGTAGACGATGAAGCTGCTGCTCCCGCAGAAGCTCCTGCTGCTGCTCCAGCTGAAGCACCAGCTCCTGCAGAAGCTCCGGCTCCTGCTGCACCAGCACCAGCACCTGCTGAACAACCTACCGTTACAGAAGATACTATGTTCGAAATCGAAATGGAAGAAGATATGGAAGAAGGTCTTTTTGAAATGGAAGAAGATATGGAAGAGGGTGATAAAGTTTATGAAATAAATGTTGAGGAAGATATGGAAGAAGAAGGTTGGAATAAAGTTGAAGAAGATATGGAAGAAGGTATGTATGAAATCAATTTAGAAGAAGATATGGAAGAAGAAGGTATGTATGAAATTGAAATGGAAGAAGATATGGAAGAAGGAGAAGAAGGTGTTGATCCGAAAACAGGATTACCACTTCCTCCAAAAGAATTTGGTGGAATTAAAGGTGGAATGTTTGGAGAAGACATGGAAGAAGGAATGTTTGAAATTGAAATGGAAGAAGACATGGAAGAAAATACCATGCAAAATTTAGTAAATACACATAGAGCAAAAGAAAGAGGTAAAAGACAACCGGGATATGTTTCTCCTGCATCTGTAGCTTCAATCAATGAATCTAAGAAAATAAAAGCTCAATATGAGTCTAAAGTAGACGAGCTTATAAAGGAAAACGCTAGTTTGAAAAACGTGATCAAAAATTACAAGTCGAATTTGAAAGAATTTGAAAATTCATTTGTAGAATTAAAATCACAACTTAATGAAATGCAGATTTTCAATGGAAAATTAGCTTATGCAAATAAGCTTTTGACCAAAGGAGGATTGACAAATGACGAGAAAATTAGAATAGCTGAGGAATTTGATAAGTGTGCAACTGTTGAAGATGCAAAAAAACTTTACAACAAAATCATCAGTGAAAACACCTTCTCTTCAAAAAACAATTCTACGGATAAATTGAAATCTGTAAAGCCAAGCACGGCTGTTCAAAATCTTTCTGAAAATAAAACTGAAAAGTTATTTGAAAGTGAAGAGAGAAGAAGAATGAGAATGCTCGCTGGTATCGTAAAACCAATAAATGAATAAAAAAAAATAACGAAAAATGTCTGAATTATTAAACAGCGGACAAGTTGGTATGACCGTATTACGCAACTTGTCTGAACAAAGAAAACAAATCGTTAAGAACTGGGAAAACTCAGGTCTTCTCGAAGGTATTGCCGGTCAAAAAAAAGCTAACATCGCTCAATTGTTAGAGAACCAAGCATCTCACATGCTTAATGAGGTAACTCTAGATAGTTCTGCAGGTCGTTTCGACACTGTTGCATTTCCGATGGTAAGACGTATCTTCTCAAGATTACTTGCTTCTGAAATCGTATCAGTTCAACCTCTTGCTTTACCTTCTGGTTTGTTATTCTATATGGACGCTCAAGTATCTTCTGATAAAGTAGCTCCTTATTCTATAGCAAATTCTGGTGGTGGTTCTGGTCCTACATTCCCTAACAAATCTGCTTACGAGCGTTTCTATGACAATCGTGGATATGATGCATCTTGGGGTGCTGCAACTCAGCGTGTAGGTTCTGCAATCAGCATCGGTTCTGGTTCTACTACAACTGGTTTGATTGCTACGGCTGTAACATTAAGCTCTAATTTTGATGTAACTCTTAATCAGTCTTACACTTCTTTAGTACTTTCTGCTAATACAGCTATTGCTTACAACGGTGTGGCTTTATTTGCTGCAGGTCAAACAGGTGTTACATTCTACTCTAATTTACAGACTTATGGTGCTGAATTAGTACAGAGTAACACTCCGGGTAACGTGAACAACATCTATAACATTGTTATCGATTTACGTCCTGCTCCAACTTCTACTGCTGCTTATTCATGGGTACAATCTGGATTAACTGCAGGTGTTGGTGGTGTAGGTGCTGGTATCATCCTTACTCCGATGTTCTACACTTACAACACGATTGAGGCTAGTCCAAACATGTCTGAATTAACTCTTCGTTTCTCTTCTGTAACTGTAAACTCAATTACAAGAAAAATGAGAGCACATTGGACACCTGAATTAGCTCAAGATTTAGAAGCATACCACTCAATTGATGCTGAGGCTGAATTGACAGCTTTATTGTCAGAAGAAGTTGCTGCTGAAATCGATCGTGAAATCATCCGTGATCTTGTTATCGGTGCTATGTTCGAAGCTCGTTGGGATTACCAAGGCTTACGTGACAACGTAAACTTCTTCGGTACTCAGAAAGACTGGAACCAAACTCTTATCACTCGTATCAACGAAATTTCTGCCCAGATCCACAAAGCTACCCTTCGTGGTGGTGCTAACTGGGTTATCTGTTCTGCAGAAGCTGGTGCGATCTTCGATGATCTTGAGTACTTCCATGTAGATTCTTCTGCATCACCTGAGACTGAAAAGTATAACTTAGGTATGGAAAAAATCGGTAACTTAGGTAACCGTTATGTAGTGTACAAAGATCCTTACATGCCTGCTAACATCGTGTTGGTTGGACACAAAGGTAATACCTTCCTTGAGGCTGGTTACGTGTACGCTCCTTACATTCCTCTTCAATTAACTCAGACGATCTACGATCCGAATGACTTTACACCTCGTAAAGGTATCATGACTCGTTATGCGAAGAAGATGATCAACAACCGTTTCTATGGTGTGATCTACCTTGACAATCTTAACACTTATACTCAGGTATATAGCTAATCTTAAGATTGGTAATAATAGAAAAGGGCGAGATTATTCTCGCCTTTTTCTTTTTATTTAATATTTATATATGATGGCTTCGAATAATTTAAATAAAACAATAAAGTATTTAAAAAATAAGAAAAAAATACTTTTTTTAACCACATCGAATAGATGGGTGGACAGTCAAGAAATACCTAAATCAAGTCAATTAGCAAATCATATTGCTGAAAAAGTAGGTATGGATAAAGTAACTATTATCGATATCACAAAATTAAAGATTTATCCTTGTGAGGGAAATGTATCTAGTGTTACAGGGAATGGTTGTGGAGCAAAAGATTCAGCTTTGAAAGATGAAAAAAAGAATCCTAGTGGCAATCATAGATGTTGGGCAAGTATTAATAATCCTGATGATGAATTATGGAAAGTTTCTAAAAATCTTTTTGAGTCAGATGTAGTTGTTTTTTTCTCTTCCTCAAGGTGGGGTCAAACAAATGCTTATTATCAAAAATTAATTGAAAGACTTACTTGGATAGAAAATATTCACGCTGCTTTTGAAGAAAAGAATTTAGTTGAAAATATTGAAGCTGGTTTTATAACTGTAGGTCATAATTGGAGAGCAAAAGAGATTATAGAAGTTCAAAAAGATGTTTTAAAATTTTTTGGCTTTAAAACACCAAATGAACTTTTTTGGGGTTATCAATATACAATGGATGCTAATGATGAAACAGCCGAGTCTTACAGAAAAACTATTCCAGCTTTCGAAAAATTATATGGTTTTATTCTTAATAAAACTGCCATACACGAAATAAAATTATCTATAAAGAAATTACTAAAATTTTAATTGCAATGGACAGAATTAATTTAAAGGAATTAGATTTTTTAATTAAAAATCATTTAGACCAACTAAATGAAGCTTTAATTGCTGGTGAAAATATTGATTCTGGGGATTTTATCGTAAAAAACTCAGAAAAAGATAAATTAACTGGTGAATTATCTAATGATCTTAAATACCTTTTTAAAATAACAGAATTTACAAAGTCTGGAAAAGCTTTAGTTATTAAACCGGATCAATTACAGAAATGGAGAAATTCAACTAATGTGGATAGATCTTTAATGTCTAAAGAAGTAAATCTTAATGATTATGATGTTGTAAATGTAGAAGATGAATATTTAAATTTTCCAGAATCATTACTAGATGAAGGAAAGGTAAAATCTTCCAAAACTAAATCAGGAAGAAAAGTACCCGGAAAATATCTTACAAAAGATAAAGCTGCAATGAAAGGTGAAATTGAAAGAGTTTCTAAATTAAAATCTGATGACCCTTCTGCATATGGAAAATGGGAAGCAGATTATAAAGCAAGAAATACAAAATCAGGCAAACCTCATAAAACAAAAAAAAGTGCTGCTACTATAGCTTATGAGAAAAAGTTTGGTAAAAAAAATGAAAACATAGATATGAAAAACGAATTAATAACTGAAGATATTGACAAAGCTTTGGCAAATAAAGCAAAAGCATCAGGAATCTCTAAGTCTATTTTAAAAAGAGTATATTCGAAAGGAGCAGCTGCTTGGAAAAGTGGACATCGTCCCGGTGTTTCTCAACAACAATGGGCTATGGGTCGCGTAAATTCATTTATCACTGGAAGTGGTGGTGCAAGAAAAGCTGATGCAGACCTTTGGGCAAAAGCCAAAAAATCCAAGAAAAGAAAAAATGAGAATCTTGAAGAGGAATTGTTAAGAAGAAAAATACGAGAAATTATAAGCGAAGAATATTTCACCAAAGAAGAATTGGATGAATTATATCCTATGTTAGTAGGTGAGGACGAAATTAATAATGAAGAGGAATAATAAAATATTCTTTATTATTATTACGATATTCTCTTATTAAATTGGTACTCCAATTTTTCTAAATGACTCTACAAAATCTTCTGAAAGTTCTATCTCAATATCGTTTATGACCTGATTTAACCAAAATTCAATACTTTCTTTAATTGTATTTTTTATCTCAGAAAGTATTATGTTATCAGTTTTTGATAAATTATTCCAAGGTATTGAACCATATGGTGTTATTACATAAACGTCAGAATAATCTCCAACTAAAGAGCTAGGATATGTTCCACCATGTAATCTACCTTCTCCTGTAGATCCCTCCATTGCATCCCTAGCTATTCGAGCGAATATAGCAGATAATAATTCTATTTTCTTTTTTTCAGAAATATCTGATTTTTTAAATCTATTTTTTTTCATAATAAATAAATTATTTAATTGCTAGACACATTGTTAAACCTTCTCTTTTTACTGAAACAAATAAATTTTTATTTATTCCATTGACACTAGTCAACACAAGTCCTGTTGCTAGTATTGTCATGACTCCACCAATACCGTATATAGTAGTGTTATTCATATAATACTCGTGTTTTACAGCTTGTTGACCTATAACAAGACCACCTACCAATAATCCAGTATACATCATCGTTTTAGCGAAACGATTATTCTTTTTTTCTTTATACCTTCCTGACTTATATTCATCTTCATAAAGCTGAAGTGAATTCAAATCATTTTTACTTAGGTTATAAGTAGACATCAAATCTTGTGCTCTCGTTTCTGACTTTGTAATAACAATAATCAGTAGAATAAATAATATCTTTTTCATGATATGTTATTTTACAATTTTTAAATTATCAAGAACTATTTTTGCAGAATCATTTTCAACTACAGTCTTCATACGAACAACCTTATTTGTTGCCATAATATTAGCATTGTATGAAAGGATATAATACTTACCATCCGTAGTCTTATTTATAATTTTTATTTTATATCCAAAATCACAGTTCTGGTAGTAATCTAAAATATTATCTTTTCCATATTTTTTAATAGATTCCTGAGAAGTAAATTTTAACATTTCATCATACCTACCAAGTCTGTATAATGTCTGGAAAAACTGTCCAAAATTAGTTCCCATCATAAATGAGGGGTTGGAAAATGGTTTATTAGAATCAACTGAACTTTGAGCGTTTGTTTGAGTCGATCCGACAAAAATTATGAACAATATAATAATAGTGCGTTTCATCGTTTTTTCTAATTTAAACGCACTTTTTAAACGGAAAGTTACATATTTTTATGTATTTTATTGATTATCAATAAGTTACACTATTCTTCATTTTTAAAAAATTCCCTAATTAATAGAAAAATAAGACCAAAAATTGCAATAATATTAATAGAAGCTATTAAATAAAGGATCCATTTATAAGTAAAAATTAAGTATAGGAAAAGAAACATCAAAAATATAGCAAATATATAACTTGCTAATTGGGCAATTTTGTCCTCTAAGAGCATTTTCATTTAAACTGGAATTGAACTATCTTCAAATCTACGAAAGAATCCCGATTTTTCAAATTTTGTCTAATTTCTATTCCACCAATATTCATATTAAATTTCTTACTATTGAATACTATCGGCTCTAAACCAGCTTTTGCAACAATTCCACCGTTGATTAAATCATAGTTTGCTCCAACATAAGGTTTATAATTAAACTCCCATTTTTTCGCTTTACCCGGTAAAACATAAGTCAAAGATTTATTAATTTTTAAACTATCTCCGGTTGTTCTATTATAGGCAGTAACAAAGACTTGAACTTTAGTATTATCTTTTGGATCAGGATTAGCTTGTACAGTGGTTAATTCTATTTCCTGTGGAACAACAATTAAAAGCGATGAATCACCGTTCAAAGGTACAACCTTAGCAGTTTTAGTGATAATCCCATCCTGATTCAAAAATAAAGCACTATCACCCTCGATAACAAAACTACTTTTAGTTATAGTAGTTGTAGAGTTCTCTATTTTAAGGTTTTTCATTTCACCCCTAACAGCTTGGGGAATCATGTTCTTAATATCATTAAATTGTTTATTTAATGCAGTATTAAATACTTTATCAAATAGTCCCGGTTGAGCAACTACCTGTACCTCAGATTTTGCACTAACACTATCAGATAATGTTTTAAATTGATTATCTACATCGCTATTCAAATTAGTAACTTGATCTTGCATTTTTGACATTTTCCAATTAAAGAAAAATACCACTCCAGCCATCAATAGCCCAAAAAATACATAGTCTTTTATTTTGCTCATTTTATTAAATTATATACTAATAAATAATTTGTTTTTTTAATTTTAATAAATTATAGATTATTTATATTTAACCATGGAAATAAGAGAATTAATAAAAAAAGTAATTAAAGAGTCTTTTTTAACAGAAAATGAAGTTAAAAGAATAGATTTTAGCTACCCTTTACCTGATGATTTAAATAAATTGAAGAATTATTTCGATGAGAATAATTTTGAACTTTTTGTAGTAGGTGGAGCCGTGCGTGATATGATCTTAGGTAAGGAACCTAAAGACATAGATTTAGTATCTGATGCTACTCCTGATGACGTAAAAAGGATTTTACCAGATGAATATAGAATAATTCCCAAAGGAGAAGCTTTTGGTATCCTTCAAATAATTACTCCAGAAGGTGGTGATTACGAGATTGCTCGTTATCGTGAGGATATTGGAAAAAAAGATGGAAGAAGACCAGATTCGGTCAAATTTTCTACTATTGATTCAGATGCTTTAAGAAGGGATTTAACAATTAATGCTCTATATTACGATATAAATAAAAATCAAATTATAGATTTTGTTAATGGTTATGAAGATATTCTCAAAAGAAATATTAAAACTGTTGGTAAAGCAGAAGATAGATTTGAAGAGGATCGATTAAGAATATTGAGAGCATTTAGATTTGCAGCTAGATTTAATTCAAACTTAGATCAGGATATAATAGAGGCTTTAAGAAAAAATAATTCTCTAAAAGGGGTATCTGAAGAGAGAATTAGAGATGAATTCCTTAAAGGTATAAAAAGTGCTCAATCTGTTGTAAAATTCCTTACCGATTTAGAAAATTATGGATTACTAAAACAAATTTTAGATGATTTGAATTATAGTCAATCTGAATTCGTAGAATCAAAAGATTATATCGTGTTATTGGCTAATTTACTTAAAAATAATCCAGTTCATAAAATTCAAACTATTCTTAATAATCTTAAATATACAACTGATGAAATAAGAAAAATTATTTTCCTTGTTTTGTTTTTAAATTTCGATCCTGAATCTGTATATAATTTTAAAGTAAAAGAAAATGTTTCGAAAATATCTCCAGAAGAATTAAAGGAATTTGCCAGAATAAATTCTATAAATTCAAATATGGTAGATAAATTCATAGATTTTAAATTATCTGTTTCAGGGGATGAACTTTTACAGAAGGGATTCAAGGGAGCATCATTAGGAAAAGAAAAAGAAAGATTAGAGACTGTTAACTTCCTTGATACTCTTTAGTTTTTTCGACTATTTATTTACATGAAAAAGGATAAAATTCCCGGAGGCAAAGCAAAAGGCAAATCTTTAAAAGATATTGCGATTATGCACTGTAAATCTGATTCAAAAAACAAATCAGATGAAAGAAAAATTGAAAAAATGTTAGACCATTTAAAGTTGGAATTAAAAAAAGGGATTAAAACTGAATTGGAACATACAACCAGTGAAGAATTTGCCAAAGAAATAGCTATGGATCATTTATATGAAGATCCAAAATATTATACAAAACTTTTAAAAATTGAAGAAATGAAAAAAACAAAAAAAATAAACATCAACGATATATCTGAAATGGTTAAGAAAGCTCTTAATGAAGAATTTGTTGGTGGTGTAAATTATGATAATGTTTTAGCAACTGAACTAAAAGAAAAAGTTGGTGATTTAAGCAAATTAACTCCTTATGTTTTAGAACTAGGTAATGAAATTCAATCAGATTCATCTGGTAAAATTCATGTTTATGATGAGGGAAAAAAAGTTAAGATATTCAACAATATTGATGACTTTTTAAAAGGTATCAAATACGGTCCTGTTAGAATTACCGAAGAAGATTCTTCAATGCCACATAAAGATCATGAAGCTATGATGGCAAAAGGAGAAATCAGAGATATGGTTAAAAATGCAAAAGAAGTTTATAAAATGATTCAACCCGGTGATGAACTTCCCGGATGGATTTCTGCTTATATTACTTTAGCTTCAGATTATATGCATAGCATCGCTGAATACATGACTGAAAAACATAGTGGTGGTGAAGAACTAACTGAAGATACAGAAGATGCACCAAAGAAATTAACAATGGATCAATTTTGTGAATGGTTAGGTTTGCCAACAGATAAAGTTCAATTAGGAATTGAAATTGCAAAGGTTTCAGACCCGGATGGAGCATACACTCACTTACAGGATATGGGTGAAGATGAAGCAGCGGAAGCAATAGAAGCCATATATTTTGAACATGGTTCTCTTAAAGAAGCAATTGCTGCTTGTAAAGAAGATTTAGGCATTTAAATAAATTTATTTTTTTACATAACCATAGTTTTTTATTAAACTATGGTTTTTTTTATTTAAATAATATCTTTATATTAATGAAAAAGGACATAATTATTTTTCACCACAGTTATTTAGTAAATAATTGGTTAGAAATTATGAGTGAACAACTAGACCTTTTAAAGAAAAGCGAACTTTATGAAAATGCTCAACAAATACATTTTTGTTGTTTTTCTGAAATAAAAGAAAATATTATTGATTTTGTTAAATTGATCCAAGAATTTGATTTAGATGAAAAATGTACAATTGTAGTTGAACCTTATAATGATAATGAAAGATTAACTCTTACATATATGCAAACAATTTGTAAGAATTTATCTGATGAAAAAGTTCTTTATTTTCACACAAAAGGTGTTACATCATACTTAAGATACGGAGAATCTGGAGATAGAAATATAAAATCTTGGCGAAATATAATGGAATTTTATTTAATTGAAAATTGGAGGAAATGTTTTGAATTGATGAATAATCATGATGTGGTAGGAGCATTTTATGGCCCATGGCATCAATTAACAGGACAGATCATTAATTATTATTCAGGTAACTTTTGGTGGTCCAAGGTATCTCACATAAAAAACACTCCCGATATGAAGAAGAGAGATAATTGGTTAGGTTGTGAATCTTTGATCACCTCAATACCTCATGTTTGGTATAATTTCAGATTTGCCCCCCCTAATTCAAGTATGTATGATGTTTATTTCGACCCAAATGAATATAGATTGAATTAAATTTCTATATTTTTTATAAATGGTTTTTCGTATTTAGGTTCAATTATTTTCCATATAATATTATCATAGCTTTTTTTATCTAACATTTTAAATAATATGGCTGGATATTTTTGTTTTTTTGCATACGCTGCAAATTCAGCTCTGGTGTCTCCCATTTTCCAATGGAAAAATCTATGGAATGATTTGTTAGATTCTTCTTCTACTAATCTATAATTTCTTTCTAAATTAATTCTGGTTTCCTTTACCCAATCATAAAATTCGTCTGGAACCCTCTCTAATATCTCAGCAAAGTCATTACCATCAACTAAATGTTGCCATATAGTCCTAGATGAAACATTAGTTAGAATCCTATGTAATCGAACATAATCGTCAAACTTTACTTTTAATCTAAAACCGTTTTGGAATTTAACAACAAAACCCTCTTTGTTATTCTCTTCCAATTTTTTTAGCTGTGAAATATCTTGAATACCATCGTACCTTTTTACAATAGGAAAACCTATTGGTTCTAATTCACAATCCAATCCTGTAGCCTTATCTATTACAGCTAACAAAACCAAATCATCAACATTACCATAATTTACAACTATTCTATTTTCCGGATAAATTATCTCGAACAAATATGTTTTTGATTTATCTAAATTAGGAATTACATACTTATATCTGTTATGTAAAATGTTTGTTGCATAAATAGCTTGATCAGATTCAAAAGATCCTCTAGTGGCTATGTATGGCATGTCTCCAATCCAATATAAAATACCTAGTGAACCATCCATTTTTTCATATACTTCAAAAGATGTTTTAGGTATATCATCGTGTGTATGTTCTTCGAGGTTGAAAAACTTTCTAAATGGCCTTGCTACTACATTGTAATTTGAATCAAGAATTAAACCTCGACACTGTAAAGTAATTTCGTTCCAAACCCTCTCATATTGAGCTTTTGGACCATAGTTATAAATAAAATAATCAGCCTTTTTGTGCTTCTGCACAATGACTAATTTTTCATCTATCATTTTATTTAATTCGTTGATATCTAACATTTTGTATACTTACAAACAATTTAAACGTTAAATTAATTAAATTTGTTACAAAAATAAGGATATTTATAATAAAAATTATTTTATGTTCGAAAGAAAACTAAGAAAGACTGTACGTTCAATCATGGAGAGTGAATATGTGAAAGATCAGTCCATCTACAATATCGTAGGAAAAAAAATGGTAGATATATTCTCAAATAATCCCGGTATAAATAAAATTAGAAATAAAATTATAACCTATGCGAAATTCTTTGAAGGTGGTGAAGAATTCAAGGGTTACTATTCAGCAAAAGAATATTTGCGTATGGAAGGATATGAATCAGGATCAATGATGAGAGATTATCCTATACCATTTATGAAAATGGGTAAAACTACAGTAGATAATAGAGGTAATACAATTATAATTACAAAATACGAGGAAGAAAGACCATTGATAATTACCAAATATGATGCTCTGTCTCAAGAAAGTTTTGATGAATTAGATGGTGTAATAATTCCATCTCCTGATCAAAACAATATGAGAGATGGAAACATTTATGTCGTTTTCTTTAATTTCCCAGATTGATTATTTTATCTCGTCAATAAATCCAAATAAATGTTTATTGACAATTCTATACCATAATTCTCTCTGCCACTCGAATCCTAAATTTCCATAGTGCTTTTCAAATTCTATTATCTCTTTAACTATCAAAGCTCTGTCATCTGGAGTAATTCTGTTCCATTCTTCTAAAACCCAATCTACTATTCGTTGAACTGATCCTGTTTTTCTTCCAAGTGCATACCTGAGTGCAAAAATCATTAAGGTAGAATCGCATACAAAACGTTCTTCTTTCCATAGAAATTGATTGTCACTTAAAATATTAAGGATATAATCCTTGTTTGATTTTAAATAATTTATGAATATTTTTTCACTGGAAAAGGTTTTAGGAAATTTGATTTTCTTTTTCATTTTTAAAACTATTTATTAATATAATAAAATTCTATAAAAATGAAACTTACTAAAAAGGAATTTGAGAACCTTATTAAAGAAGAAGTGAAGAAAGCTATCGAGGAAATTAATATTCTTGGTGAAGGTAAATCTAAACCCTCGGCTGGTCTTTCTGCAAAACAAAAATCCAAAGTTGCTAAAAAAGCAAAAAAAGGTGGTGATATCGGTAAGCCCGGTAAAGGTTTCAAAGATGTTGAAGCTAAAGCAAAAGAATGGGGTGCTGATGATCCTAAAGCCGTAGCAGCAGCTGTATTATGGAAAAATGTGAAAAGATAGATCTTAAATGTAATGTTTGTTCTGATAAATTAAATAATTTTAATTGGTCTTCAGGAAAACAGAAAAAAGGATGGTTTATTTGTAATAATTGTCATACGGACAAATATAAAAAATACAGAAAAAAACATCCGTTCAAGGCTCGTCTTTCATATTTTAACAAAAGATACGATGGAAATTTGAAAGTTCAAGATCTTGAATTAATTTACGAAAATCAAAAAAAGAACTGTCCACTATGTGGTGATCCTATTGATATAAAAGATAAATTTTGTTTAGATCATGTCGTTGCTAGAAATAGTGAAGGTTTAACAACAAAAGAAAATATCCAAATATTATGTGAAAATTGTAATATTGGAAAATTTAAAATGAGTACAGAAGATTATATAAAACATTGTGAAAAAGTAGTAAATAATTATAAAAAAAATGATTGACGTTTATGCTGAACCCGGCTCCTATATAGCTGGAGCTAATAATATCGCTTTGACTAATGCATTCAAAAAATTATTGAACGCAAGACCAAATACAACTATTCCTTTCTTTTTTGAAAAGGATGGAAGAAAACTCATGGGAAGAGCTAAAACTTTTCAAGGCTCTCAAGGTGATTATCCAACTTACTATATCAATTTTTTTGATTTGGATAACGAAGAAGATGGTATGAAAATGTTAGAAGGTAAAGTTTTTGCCAAAGGAAGATTGCAATTAGAAGAAAGATTATTCGATTATTATAATTCAATTTAAAAAATGAAGAATTTTATTAGAAAACCTTTTACTGTTTTTTTAATAATAATATCATTTTTGTTTATCTTCAACAACTCAAATAATAAAGTACCTGAAAAAAGTTCAATTTTGGACTTTGACCCAAACTCAACAGTAATAGTCCCTAACTATAGACAGTTATTTTTAAGGCACTATGAATCAAAATATAAAGTAAATTATAGTAAAGATAATACTATAAACAGTCAGAGCAAGTAAGTTTTTATTTGTTCTTAAAAACTTTTTAAAAAAAAATATCATGAAAAATTTATTGAAAAATAAACTGCTATCTATTAAAGTAAGTGTAGTGTTATTATTAGTGTTTTTGACTACTATAACTTGTAGTAAAACCGATGAATCACCTAAAATTATTCAAGAAGAAATAAATTCTTCTGTTGTATATGATGATACACTAATGGATCCCGGACCAGATCCTGAATTTGTTTCAGTTGAAAATAGAATTAATGTTGAAAATCTTTCAGCAAGAGTAATTGGTGTTAATACAATTAACACTTGGGAAAGATATATGTATATAGATAAAACTGATACAATATATAATTCAATATCAGCTTCAAGAAGGTTATCAGGGTATCTTAAAAAATATGGCTTTAAAGGTGTTTATTTGTATAGTACCTCAGCAATTGTTTCCTCTACTTCAAACTATTCTAACTTTAGTAGATTTGTAAAAACACTTAGTGATAGTGGAATCGTATATAGAGGAGTAGCAAGCGGTAGTGCCACAACTTTTAAATCTGGTGGAGGAATATCAAATTATAATAACTCCCAATCTGATGCAACTAAAAAAATTAATAGAGCTAATTTGGAATTGGAATGGTGGAACAATGTAACAACTTGGGATAACTGGAACTCTATAAATCAACAAATATCTTTAGCAACCATAACCGATAATGATTTCTATGAAGGTTGGTATAAAAATATGGGCTCCACCATAGATACTGTCGCAGCTAGAGATCAAGTTAGATTTTCTGATAGAGTACTTTTACATTGCTATCAAAATGGTATCCCGACTTATTCATATGCAAATGCCCAAAGCACCGGTGCAACCGGAGGAAGATTGGATATAATTGCTAAAGGAGCAAGACAAGTTGGAAGAAAAATAGATTTGTATATTATAATCTCTTCAGAAAATACTGCTTGGGGAGCTAGTAATACTTTTACAGGGCCAGCACTTGCTAATGCCTATCTATCAGGTCAAGCTAATCCCTATCTTTTTATAGAAAATCAAGCCTATAATAATATTTTTAATAATATGACCACCTTTCAAAAACAATGGATCAACTTAAAAGGTTTCGTTTGGTTTACTAAACGATACTGCTACAAAGCTGTACCTCCAAGATAATCTTTTTGCGAAAAGTATTGAATTGTGATACTTTGTGCAAAAAAATTCTGTTTCTGGAATTTGACATTTTTAGTAAAAAATAGAAATAAAAAACCCTAGAGAATCTCTAGGGGTTTTTTTGTAGTCCCGAGGCGATTCGAACGCCTGACCGTCTGCTTAGAAGGCAGATGCTCTATCCAGCTGAGCTACAGGACCAATTAGTAGCGGGAAGAGGATTCGAACCTCTGACTTCCAGATTATGAGTCTGGTGACCTACCTCTGGTCCATCCCGCAGTATTTTTTTCTTATTACAAAAATAGTAATAAAAAATTAAAAACAAATTTTATAATAAAATTATAAGATTTGCTCTCCTGACTGGGCTCGAACCAGTGACCCATTGATTAACAGTCAATTGCTCTGACCTACTGAGCTACAGGAGATTTTTTTAATTTATGTAGCCGGGGCGGGAATCGAACCCGCAAGACCTTTAGGGGTCAATGGATTTTCTTACTACTATAGTTTTCACTACCCTTTCGGTTTGTAGTCTGGACTATACCTTCACCATATTTATCAACTTAGGTGTTCCGTGTCTAGTCTCTACACACGCCCAGTTATAATTATTATAACTTGCTTGGCTCGGTATTCCCATTTTACAGGGTTCACCGAATTTACGGAATTCTACTCTCGAAATTTCTAACGAGGCACTCTATTTTTATTTTTTCCACGATAAGTAAAAGTAAAAGCGTGACAGTTTGGACATAAAATTTTTAAATTTTCTATTCTATTATCATCATTTATACCATTAATATGCTCTAATTCAAGTGGAATTTCTTTATTCATCCAATGAGTATTTAAACAAGATTCGCATTTTTTTTCTTTAATACCTTCTTTAAATAATCTCAATTTCAATTTATAAGTTTGAGTATAAGGAGAATTTTCTATTAGAATTTCTTCTATTTTAAATTCTTTACCAAACTTTCTAAATTTCTCTCCTTGATTCCAAGCAGATCCTGTAAAATGAGAAATATCAATATTAAATTTCTTGAATTTTAGTTTCAACGTTTTATAATTACCACCAACTGGTAATATTTTTAGTTGCCTACAAACTTCAGCTATTGATAAACTATTTTTTACAATTACTTCTAATTCTTCTTTCGTATATTTATATTTCATGAATATAAATAGTAAGAAAAAAGTTAAACGTGGTTATAGTCAAAGTCCATCGTGTTTGCCTATTTCACCACCCGGCCATTAATTCAAAGAACAACGATACAAATATATATAAAATATATATAAAAACAAAAGAGCTGGAATTATCCAGCTCTTTTTCTAATTATTTATATTCTAAATTATTGATTTAGAATGACATACTTACAATAAAATTTACGGGTGCTTGAGAGATACCGGGTGCATCCAAAACATTTTTATAAGAAGGATTTACATATAAACCTGTTTTAACTTTAGAAGTCCAAGAATCAGAAATTTTAAGATCTCTAGTTCCATTAATTCCGATATGAGTGATACCTGCATCAGTTCTCAAATTTACACCAGAAGCATCAGTAACATAACCTGCTGTTACTTCTAAGTTTTCTTTTACTTTATAACCTGCTTCGAAATAGATACCTGCTGCATTATCGGCACCTGCTTCACTTTGATAAGCGGTATAAGCTACTAAACCATAAACATCTTCATTCTTATATTTAAGAGATGTTTCGATAAAGTGCGAAGTGTTTTTTCCATAGTCCCAATAATCATTGGAAACACCAGCGTAGTAGTAATCTTTAACAGTCAAAGACAAATTCTTTTTAGTAAAAGTCATATAACTATTAAGATTATTACCAAAACCTTCGGTTGCATTAAGTGCTACGGTAGCTTCAGTTCCGAGGGTAAACCAGTCACAGAATTTGTAGTGCATATCACCTTCTACAGTTGGTGCTACAGAGAAAGCTACACCACGATTCCAGTGTTGTGTTGCGAGTCCGAAACCAGTGTGTAAACCTTTTTCTTCTTGAGCATAAGCTCCGATAGCAGTAAATACTGCAAGACATAAGACAATTAGTTTTTTCATTTTTTTTAATTTTTAATTTTTAATATTTGGATTAAGTTCCAAGTATATATAAATATTATAAAATATAAAGAATTGATTTACATAGTTATTAACAATAAAAAAACGGCATAATTTTGAGTTTTTATGCCGTTTTTTAAAAGTTTTTAACTAAACTTTCTTATCGTCCCCACCATTTCATAAGGCGACGATGAGTAGCTTCAACTGTACGCATCATGCTACGAACTTGCTGACGCTCTTCGGTAGGCATACCATCAACTCCATAAGAGAGTTGAGTCATGTTACGACGCATTTCATTGAATTGTTTTCTCATTGCACGTTTGTAATCACGCACACGGGTAAAATTCTCGGATGAGATTGTGTTTACACGAGAATTTCTTTTTGTTTTTTGACTTACTGTTTTCATAATTTTTTATTTTTGTAATTATTAATTATAAAACAAATATAATAATTATTATGCAAAGTTCAAAGACATTTATTAGAACGCCAGAGGATTACCAGAAGGCTTTGGATTTATTTAGAACATTATGGTTAAATTCCAATAATTTCCCAACAATAAAAGCAAAGGTTGCTTTAATGGAAATGATAGAGGAATACGAGTTCAATAATTTTGTAAAAAATAGAAATTTTAATTAAGCTGGTTGATTAGCTCTTCTTCTGCCCCAGATATTGCCATAATTTTGATCAATTTCACCTTTTTTCATGAAAAAAAGTTCTCTTGGGGTATATAGTTGTTTTTGATCTTCTAAAGATAAGTCGGGTCCATTTACAGGATAGCTCCATTTGAAACCTTTGAATTTACCTTCGGTTTTCATTTGTTTCAGTAGATCGATAACATATTTCATGTATTTTTCTACTGGTTTTTTATTTTGTTTCCCTTTTACTTGGGTGATATTACCTGATCCTTCATTATAAGCTATTGTTACATGAGGTTCTTTAGTTTTGGAGTTTCTAAGTGAAAATAGAGTTGTAGCTTGACCATCTCTTCCGCAGTGACCCATAGCATTTCCTTCTTCTGGGGAATTGTTTGTTTTCAAATCAATCCAATAATATCCTTCTGGATATTGTTTGAATACTTCTCCGGATTCATCTTCAATAACTCCGGAAGCGGTAAGTGATTCGTGCCATTCGATAGCAGTATTAAGTGCTTCCTCTAAATTTTTAATTTGTTTAAGATCGACTTGTGGTCTATTAGGGAATTTAAGCCATTCCATAATAGTATTTACTGTGGTTTCGTTATTTTTTAGATATTCGATAACTTTATTTTGGTCTAGTTGGGGTAAAATTTCTTTTAAATTAGAACTAGTTATACCATGATCTCCGGCATATTGTTTTGTTGACCAGTCTCCGAGAACCATTGCATATTTTCCACCTATTTCATTTAAAAAAGTAGCAAATTCTTCTGAGAAACCTAATTTAACAAGTTTTTCGTTTTTATTTTCAGATAAAATACCTGCTAATTCTTTAATTCTACTAGAATATTTTTCACTTAATAACATTACCAATCTTTATATTAAATATTTAGATTTTTATAATATTTATAAAAAAACTCTAATAATGAACAAAAATAAATTTAAATTGAATTTTCACATAGTTAAATCAAAAGACAAAAAATTAAGTGAAGACGTAAGTATTTTCAGAACCACCCCTACTGTAAATGGTTATTACTTATTATTAAGTTCAGATTTGAGGGGTGAAGATGGAACGAAAGAGACGGCAGTAATGGGTAATTTATTAAAAGTTACAAGTAAGCAGACTTATGATAAAACCATTCCAAAACCAACTTATTTTAAAGATAATCAAACTGGTCAGTTTGGATGGGGTTATTTTTTACCTATGAATGCGACTGAGGAAAAAACGAATCAAATATTAAATAATTTAAGAGAACTCAAAAAAGAGTATTACAAAGCAAAAAAAATGGAACCTGCTGAAGATACTGGTAATTTGAGTTTAAATGATGTAAAAGAACTAAGAAGTGTAGTTAATAATGTTCAAGAATTAGAGAAGGCTATTGAAAACGCTGCGGATAACACTGAAAATTCAGAAATTAAAAATAGACTCGAACAATATTTTCAAGATTTACAAAGAGCTATCGAGGATGATACTATATTCTTATTTTTGATAGATAACTACGAAAGAGCGAAAAAATTCCAGACTAGAAATACTGCTTGGAATTATTCTTTATTAAATTCACTTATTATTACAGTTGCTGACCCTACTGCATCTTTGGCTGGACCAAAAGATTATTGGGAGGGAGTTGGTTATAAAATTAAGGATGAATTTACTAAAAATGGAATTGTAATTACTAAACCTAAATCTTCATTACAAACTAAAGGAAAATCTGATATTCCACAAAAGGTTAAATGGGCGAAAGAAAATCCGGATGTAATTAGGGATTTTTTACAAGATCAAGGATATTCTATGAATGAACCGATTGAAGGTAAAGAATATCAATTAGCAAAATATATAACTTCAAAAGGTCTTTATGGTAGAAGAACTGGTGGCTTTGAAACTGCGATGGTTTATACTAATAACATGGTTGAGGCTATTCCGGGAAGAGAAATAATAGAACCGGAAGGAGATGCAGATTATAATGTTTTAGAAAAGGATTATGAACAAAATTTGACTCCCTTGTTTAATGCCATTCTTACTGTATGTGAAAAAACTGGCACATTTATACCTGAGCCTTTAAAGCAAAATAAAGAAGATTTAAAAAATTTCAATAGAGTTGTTTCTGCGTTAGCAAAGAAAATGCTGGCAGAAAGTTATGGTGGTGAAGCTAAAGTAAAACCTGAAGATCGTGAGCAATTAGAAGTTAGAACTGAAAGTGTTGCTCAAATCATTAAGAATCATTATGGAATTCAATCTGAGGCTAGTAAATACAATATTGCTGCTTTAGGTGCAGACAGAGAATCTTTAGAAAGAAGTAAATCTAAAATATTGAACACAGCTGATAAACTAATCAATCAAATTGATTCTGAATTAAAAAATAATATTCAAGAGAGCAAGATTAGAAAGATTGTATCAAAATTAATACGAGAGAATTTCAGTAAATAAAGAAATCATCATCATAATAAGTTCTAAATTTTTTCTTTCTTTTATAACCACATCTTGCACAAATAGATTCTTCAGAATCTTTATGGAATCTTACGGTTCCAAATTTATGACCTTTGTACCAACAGAAAATAAGAAATTTTATTTGGTTATATATTTTACGCATTTATTTTCTGTTCTAAATATTTTAATAAAATTTTGAAGCTGAAATTATTCTCTATATAAACCATATAGAGATTAATTAAATCAAAATGACTATTTGTATCAGGACATAATCCAACTAAATGAAGTAAAAAATCCATTATTTTTTTTGTATTTCTAAATTTTTCTTATCTACTCGGATAAGTGAATTTTCATGAATAATTAGACAATAAGAATCAAATTCTTTTTGAATTTCAACAAATTCACCTTTTTTCAGTCCGAGAAGTGGGTATTTTACTTTTGCTTTCATTTTGTTTTGTTTTGTTTTTTGAATTAAAACGTTTTTCAACAGAATTAGTTACAAATTTAAACACTTTTTTTGAATTTAAAGTCAAAAACCCTGAATTTAACTGTAATTTTTTAAATTTAATAATTTCGCGGACAATTTCAACCCCTTTTTTGGAATTATGCTCATAAAAAAAATTATTTTTTTTTCCTAACCCAGTTCTAACTTTTGGAACATAATCGTTATCAATATAATGTTCGACTAATTTTTTGCTGAATTCGTCCAAATTATTATAAAATTCTTTTATAACACTTTTCTGCATGTATTAAAATTATAAAATAAAAAGTTTATTTCAAACTATTTATAAATTAGAAATAATTAAAATTTATCATGGGAAATACAGCAGCTAATTATCAAGCAATTCCATTGTTAACCAACGGAAATTACAATTTTTATCCGTTCGATTCTACTGGCTATAGAACAGGAACTACTGTTCATCAGTTGTTTTGTTTGACCGCAGGATCTATAGTCATTTATCCATTGAATGGTCCATCATTTACTTGGACTCCAACGGTTAATAGTACATCTATAGATATTTTAGTATCAGGGGTAACAGTTTCTTCTGGAACTTGGGTAGCTTTCAAATCAAAATATGACACAAATCCTTTCTATAGTAAAGGTGCTAATCAATAATTTAAATTTAAATGTCTGATTGTGTATTTAATTGTCTGAGTGGAACTTCTGAAACTGATAAACAGGAGTTATTCTATATGATTCGTCAAGAACTTGGAGAACCAGTTGTCCAAGTTGAATTGGCTGATTCACAATTAGAAGTTGCTTTTTGTAAATCCATCAGAGAATATTCTACTTTTATAAATAATTGGTCTTTAGAGAACAGAATGTCGCAGATGTTAGGTTTGCCAAAAGACATTGATTTTACATTAAAATACGTTTCAAATAATTTTTCTTTTGAAAGATCTTTTTCTAAAGCTTATTCTGAGCAAGCTGGAGCTGGTTCTGACTCAATTAGAGAAATGAAAACAGCTTCAATTACTCTTTCTGCTGGCACACAAGATTATTTTATACCAGCTGGAAGAGAAATAAATGAAATTTTATGGTTTACGCCATCAATGATTAATTTATTTGGTCTTGATGCGTTTTCGAATTCAAATATTGCATTTACAGAATTTGGTGCATCATTCGCTGGTCATAGTTTATATTATATTATGCCAGTTTTTGATACTTTATTAACATCTACATCAGCAAAAGTTAGAAATAAAGTTAGATCTGCTGAATATTCTTATAGAATTACTGGTGCTGCTAATGGAACAAAAAGGTTAAGTTTATATCCAATACCAAATAATACGGGCAATACTGTTTATGGTATTACTGGTGGTGTTGGTGGTCAAACTCCCGGAACTGTATTTTATCGTTATTATGATGAAATAGGTCAAGCTGGTAACTGGTCTTACAGTGGTTATTCTGCTAATCCAAATTATACAGGAGGAACAGGATCTCAAGGAAATGGGTTAGTATCCGGTCCTGCTGATGCAAGATTAGAATTTTTAACTTATGATGAATTAAATTCAAATGGTAAATATTGGGTTCAAAGGTATGCTCTAGCAATATCGATGAGAATTTTAGGTTTATCAATTAGAGGTAAATTTGGAGGAAATTTACCAATTCCAGATGCCGAATTAACTTTAAACAGTTCCGATCTTTTATCAACTGCTAAAGATGATATGGCTAATTTGAAAGAAGAAATTAAAACTCAATTAGAAAAATTAAATTTCAAAGCATTGCTTGAAAATAATTCTTCTATGCAAGAAAATATAAATAAAACACTATCCTACAATATGTTAGGAATTTACATAGGTTAATAAATGGCAGATTTACCATCAAATAATAACGAACTCAGAAACGAGAGGGTACCCAAACCAGAGGAGGCTAAGGAATTAGACGTAAACAAAAAAGGTATAAGATTATTTTTTGGAGAAAAAGAAAGACGTTTATTAGATGGGATGGGTAGGGAAATTGTAAATGATATTTTATTAGAAAGTTTTCTACTTTATAGAATTGATTATCGAACTACCAAAACACATAGAGTTTACGGTGAGGCAAAACAAAAAGTTTATGAAGCACCTATTGAAATTTTCGGAAGAGTAACAGTCGAAACAGATTCTCCAAGTTATTTTGCTCCGGGTGGATTAATTAGAGAAGGTTTAGGCAAGTTTACAGCACATGTGTATTTGACTCACTTAGAGGAAATTAACGCTACTATTCGTATGGGTGATTTTATATATCACAAAGGAAACTACTATGAGATTATTGATAACGGTGCGTCAGATATTAATAATAAATACGCTTTTGGATCAGATAAATTCTTCTATATAACAATAAAAGGAGTCGAGGTTAACTCTGACGTATTCCAAGCCCGTTAAACAATCACTTTGTTTTTTATAATTTTTTATAATAAATTTGACAGTTTTCATACTGTCAGTTGGCAAATACTATTAAAATAAATAGAGGGCTAGTTACAATACTAGCTAAGGATAACCAATGGTTAAAAGCCATTAGTGTATTCTATTCTCTTAAATTTTTATATTCTGGAGGAATTATTTTAGATATTACTAAAAGATATAGTTTTTTTGCTAATAAATTAGGGATTTCTGAATCAAATTTAAGATCAAAAGTCAAATTCCTAATTAAAAACGGTTTAATTGAGAAAAAAAATAATAATTTATATTTCTCTAGTTTCAATAAAATTAAAGAAAAATTTAAGATTAAAACCCAAAAGGGGTATAAGTTAGCGTATAAAAATCCGAAAGAGCTGGAAGTTATTTTGAAAACTCTGGTTTTGGAAGAAAATTTACATACACAGGAATTTAAGTTAAAAGAGAAAATATTATCTGAAGAATTAAAGAAGTTCGGCAAAATTGAGGCAAAGTCCACACGGAAAAAAATTAAGAGGTATTTGAGAAAATATCTTAGTCATTTGACTGAAAAATATAAAAAGCGTGAACTTCAAAATTCTAATGATAATTTATTACGGAATAAAAGAATTAATACAGATCTGACTTTATCTAGAAATAAAATAGCTAATAGTTTTGGCAGGAAGTCTAAATCCACTGGAAGTCGGTTTATAGATAAAGCTAAATCACTAGGTTTAGTTTTAGAGGATAAAAAGAGAGTAGAGAAAGTTAGATCTAACGTTAGTTATAAAATTATAAGATATATGGAATTAGACTCCTCCTATTTCATATTTAAAAATAATCTTTACAAAAGAATGTCAAATGAATTAACCTTTATCAATTTCATTGCCTAAAGTAGGTTGCATTTTTTAGAAATAGTGTTTTTTTATTAAATTATTTCTTCTATTTATAGATATAAAAATCACATGTCTATAACTAGAAATATTGATAATTTTTTAAATCAAAGCTTTAGAAATTTTGATTATCTTCCACAAAGGCTTCTTTTGGAAGATATGGATGATGGTCTAATATCTTTTATTCGTTCATTAGAAATTTCTGTTATTGATGAAAGGGCTAATACAAGAGCTGTTCCTGTCATATTTTTGACTCAAGAACGATGGGCTGAATTCAGGAATAATTTTAAATATCTTAGAGATGAAGCTGGGCAGGAAATTACGATGCCTTTTATGACTTTAAGGAGAAAATCCGTTAAACCGGGTGAAAATCCTTTAAAACGTTCAACTATACCCAAAAAAAAGAAATTTACTTTTTTGAAGGTAGCGAACTTTGATGGTCTAATTAAGGGATATGATATTTATAAAGTTCCTCAACCTCCAAGGGTAGATATTGAATATGAATTAAGATTTTTTTCTCATTACATGGAAGATACTAATGTATATTATGAGGAAATAATTGCGAATACATTTTCTGACAAAGAAGCATACATAAACATTAATGGTTATCCTCTTTTCACCGAAATGAGTGATCCTTCGGAAGAAAATACTGTAGATGACATAGAAGCAGATAGAAGGTTTAGCGTTGTTGTTCCTATGACTTTACATGGTAAAATTGTGGATCCTAGATTGTGGGAAAAAGTCCAAGCAATCAACAAGATTCGTATTGATATAAGTGAAAGTGGTGGTAGTTCTTCTTTGAATAACCCAAATCCGATGATTGGTACTGTAAATGATTTCGTGGTCAATGGATATGTAGATGATTATTTAGAATAAATTAAAATAAAAAAAATAAATGGGATTAGTATTAAGATCAGTTAAAGGTTCAAAACTTACCATATCCGAAATGGATGGTAATTTGACATACTTACAATCGTTATCAGGAGCAAGTTCTGGTGGAACAACAAATCCAGCAGGTAATAATTCAGAGGTTCAGTTCAATGATAATAATAGTTTTGGTGCAAGTTCAAATTTTACATTTGATTCAATATCTAATATTTTAAACTTAAGTGGGGATGTTTATGCAAATTCATTCTATGGAGATGGAAGTAATTTGACTGGAATTATTTCTGTAGGTAGTATAGTTAGTGTTACATATGATGAATTATATAATTATTACACAGGTAGTACATTAAGTGCTGGAACTAATTATTTAATTACTGATTTCCAGACTTGTTATGATCAACCAGATTTTGATAACATGGGAAATGCAATTACATCAGGAAATTATAAAACCGGAAATACTGAACCATTAATAGTGTTAGCTATTTCAGGAAATGCAATTTCTTCAAATGTTTATTCTCCAACGTTTCCAAATCATACAATAAAGTATGATATAGATTTTACAACAACTGAAGTCACTAATAACTTAGCAAAGGGTAGAATTACAGAACGTATTGACGAGTATGGTAATAGAGCTGATTATGATTTTGTCGCAGTTCAATTTAAAAGATATAGTACATATTATTGCGAAAGATTTTATCAAGGTACAGTATCTATTGATAGTGGGAACGGATTGGTAACAGGTATAGGTACTACATTTAGTTCAGATTTTATAGAAGGAGATGTATTGGCAGTTTATACACCGTACAATTCTCCAATTGGTTGTTTTATGTATTATGAAATAATTGCTGTTAACGATAATACTAGTATGCAAGTTACAGGAACAACAATTGTATCAATGACTAATGTTGGTTATTCTCGTGGAGAGTATATGGGACAATTGAATCCATTTCAGTGTAATTTGTTTACATCCTCAGGATATAGTGAATACTATACTTTTAATAATAATCAAAATTATAATACTTATTTAGGAAATTATGCGTCTCTTTATAATAGTGATGAAAATACATTTTTATTATCAAACAACGTTTTTTTAAATGGGAACTATGAAAATAATGTATTCGGAGATGGAGTATTTAGTAATACTTTTGATGATGATATGGATTCTAATACTACAGGTACATATTTTCAATATAATATTATAAACGATGATTTTGATAGAAATAAAGTAGGGGTTAGATTTAGAAATAATATTATAATTTGTGATATGGCAGATAATAGAATTGGAAATTATTTTGAATATAATATGTTGGGAGATGATGATGGACAAGATTTTGATAATAATTTTATTGGAGATGGATTCGCAAGAAATTTCTTGACTTTCAGCAATGGTGATTTCTATAATAATAATATTGGAGATGATTTTTATGAAAATCTAATTGATAGAAGTTTTCAGAATAATTCGATGATAGGAACTGTATATCAGAATTCATTTATAGGTAATTTTAATGAAAATAAAGTAGGTTACAACTTTTATCAAAATTCTATATATAATAATTTTTGGAAAAATAATATTGGCGACAGTTTCAATACTAATACAATAGGAATAATTAATAATATAGGAGGATATTTGTTTGAGAATAATGAAATTATGAATAATTTCAAAGGAAATTTAATATTGACAAATTTTTGGAGTAATAGATTAAAAACAGATTTCAAAGGAAATCAGATATTTCAAGAATTTGGATATAACAATATAGGTTTCGGTTGTACGGTTAATAATTTTTCTGGTCAAACTAATCAAAACACAATTGGTGATTATTGTTATTTAAATAATTTAGGTGATTTTTCTCATAATTCTATTGGTGTAAATTTTTCATCAAATGAAATACAGGATGGATTTGGTTTTGGAGGAGGTCAATATAAAGGAAATATTATAGGAAATAATTTCTATGATAATACAATAGGAGAATATTTTTATGATAATTTTATAAGAGATAATTTTACAAACAATACTGTAGTAGATTATTTCCAACAAAATACTATTACAAACGATGTCGCTTTCATAGATTTTACAACTGCAACTACGGTTTATGGTTATTATAACTGTAATATATTCAGAAGATCGGATCAGGCTTTGAGACTTTCTTATTATGATGAAAATGATGTTTTAGTAATAACAGATATAACAAATTAAAATAATGTTAACAAGATATATAATAAATAAGCTTATTATTAACAATACCGACAAATAAAGCAAATCAATTTTGTTCGAGTGGAATATTGTCATTTGAAGTTTATGCAGATTAAAACAAAAAATTTTAAAAAATATAAAAATGATAAAATTAATAAAAAGGACTACGGATAATAAATTTTTAAAATCCATAGATAATGATAATTGGGTTGATGATTCAAGAGATGGTTTCGAAATGACTTATTTAGAATGTGAAAATATTAAATCAATACTTTTAAACTCATATTCCGAAGAACAAATCAAAGAAATAGTAAATTTAACTAAGTCTAAATTCACTACAAAACAAGAAAGAAAGATTATTAAAAATTTACTTAAATAAATAAAAATGAGAATAAATATATTAACTGAAAATTCAAAAGTTGAACAAGTTAGAGAAGCTTGGGTTAGCAAAGATATTATGAAGATACCTGTTTCTCCAACTGGTGAATATCCGGCAACCCATTGGTTTTGCACTATGGCTGGAGAAGAGTCAAAAATGAATCAAATTTTAGCAAAACAAAATTTATCAATAATGGAAGCAAATATTGGTCCAAAAGAATTCTTAGATAAATGGGGTCTGAAACTTATAAAAAAATAGAGAATTTTATCAGTGATTCACAAGTTGAACAAATAATAGTTTGGACAAAATCTTTGAATCATTCCTATAAAAAACCAAATCATCATTTAAATGAAATATCTAAAACATTAAATGGTAATTCATTTATTTTTGATATATCTAACAACGAAATGACTAATTATATAACTGAATACCAATCAATTGGAGAAATTTTTTATAATAAACCTCCAGAATTTATACTCGATTTACAAAAAAAAATAGCAGATCATTTTAACTTTGATTTGAACAATACTTTTTTACAAGTTGTAAATATGGATAAAGGTGGTGAAGTTAGTCCTCACTACGATGCTTCAGTAGATGGTTTTATAAATTATAAATGTAATTTATCTGTTTTGTCAGAAGACTATGATTTTTTTGTTGAGAAAGATAAATTTTTAGTAAAAAATAAAGATTTGTATTGTTTTGAAGCCTCTTTGTTCAAGCATAAAACTGGAAAATTTAATTCACAAAGAATAATGTTAAGTTTTGGTTTTATGATTCCTTATGAAAAAATGAACAGAAATGAAAATGATCCAAGAGTTAGATTAAGTAAAAGAATTAAAAAATATTTTCAAAATAATAAATAAAAAAAATAAACTATGGCTACAGTTACATATAACGTAAATATTGAAACTACATACGAGAATTTAAAGAGTTTAATTACTGGCTCAACACTTTCTCCCGGTTCAACATATAAAATAACAGGATTTAATAAAAATAGATTAAGTGGTTCCACGGATAACCCATTTGGTCACTTGCCAGAAATTTTATATGATGATGGTAATGATTTGGGAATTACAATCTATATGCAAGCTATTTCGACATCAGAAATATCTGATGCTGGTTTTGGGGAATTTTATAATCCAAAATACATAACTGATCCAAATAGTTACTTAAACAATGATGGTTCTGGTTTAATGGGAATATGGGACGGTGATAATCCAGATTTATCAGCAATTCCTATTTACACTATTGGTCAAGTTGTTTACTGGGGTGGATATGCTTGGGAAAACATAAGCGGTAATACGGGTAGTTCAGTTGATGCTTTTGAATTGGATGGTACAGATTGGTTAAAATTGCCTTATTCAAATGTAACACATTACAACAAAATTATTGATGAAATAAAAGTAGATTGGACTAACGGAATTTTAATAGAGAGATATAATGCTGATAATCAAATTTTAGCTAAATATGATCCATCACAATATTCATGGTGGATAAACGAAACACAGTTATATTTAAAATATAATCCAATTGTTGGCATTCCATTTGGTCTATATTCTGATGTTTTATTTGCTGAAACTAATAATTATTTTTTAGGAATATCAAATTTGAAAATAGTAAACTCACGTTGCGAATTAATTAATTTTAAAGGAGATTTAGCAATTAATATAAGTTTAGATCATTCATATTTATATGATAACTATTTTGGTTTACAAACTAGATTAAATGCAATTGAATTGGATAGTTTTTGTTATTTTCAAAATAATAGCCTTAATAGTGGCAGTACTATTGAGTCTTGTAAATTATATTCATCATGTGATATATATGGTAATTTTTTGACTGCTAGTACTATGAACCGCTTATTTATGAATGAAAGCTGCAATATAAATCAAAATATATTTCTAAATAATAATTTGTATAATAATATTTTAAACTTCGAATCATCAATATATAGTAACAATGCTAGTAATTCAAACATAAGTTATAATAATATTAATAATAGTTCGCAGATATATAATAATATTTTACAAAATTCTAGCAATATAGTTGAAAATTTTATTGATAATCACAGCAAAATTGCTGAGAATAATTTAACCTCAAGTCAAATAAATCAAAATTATTTAAAAAGTTTTTCAGAAATAACCTATAATCAATTTAGTAGTGTTTTTTGTAATTTTAATCATTGTCAAAATGCTTCTTTAATAAATTATAACATATTTGATGGGTCAAATATTTCTGAAAATACTTTGAAAAATAGTTGCAATATTAATTACAACACAGGTATTACTACATCACATATTTATAGAAACGAATTAAATGACAGTGTCATTTCATTTAATTATAATAGGACATATTCTCTTATAGCATCAAATATTTTAGCTGCTTCATCTATTAGTTATAATCAGTTATTAGATTCTGAAATATTGTATAATAAAATAATGCCTGAATCCAGTATTGATCAATGTCTTTTGGATACAAGTGATATTGTTAGAAATTATTTAGAAAATTCTGATCTTAATACAAACTCTTCTGGTATATTAACAGGTAAAATAATTCAAAATAATTATTGTGAAAATGCTACTGTGGTTGGAGATTTTACAAGTTCTACATACATATATGATTCTCAAACTAAAAAAATATTTACTAGAGAGGGTGGTGTATCGAAGTTAGGCTTTTATGACACTTCGAATAATTTTGTAGTATTTGATGTAAATGCTTGATTAATTTTTGAAAGTGTATTTAATCAAAAAAGTTTAATATCATTATTGAATAATTGAAAATATCAATTTTTAAACAATTTTAATTTTTTTTCCTGCGACTTTCAAAATTTATTTACTATTTATTTTAAATTGAATAGGAAAATTGAAAGCTCAAAATATATCAGGAAGAAGGATCAAAGTTGAGTATGGGTTCAGAAATATCAGAAAAAGAGAACTTTTGGAGCCCGGACAAATCATCGAAATCGATGAATTTGATCAAGATTATCTGAATAAATTGGGTGTTTTTAGGATGGGAGAAATGATAATAATTAATGAGGAACCAATCGATAAAATGGCTCAAGCAAAAAAAGATGCTGAACAATATATAAACCAAAATAAATAAACAAAAAAATTAAATATAAAAATAAATGGCACAAACAGTATTCGTTTCACCGGGAGTATACACAAGAGAGCAAGATTTCACATTCTTCGCTTCAAGAATAGGTTTAACCAGACTTGGATTGGTCGGTTTAACGCCCAAAGGTCCTGCTTTTGAACCAATAAAAATTGCTTCATCAGAAGGGTTTTCTAATAGATTTGGTAATCCAAACTCTGATTATCCTTTAACATATGTTGCATACAGATTTTTATCACAATCATCTGAATTGACTCTTACAAGAGTACTTGGTAAGGTTGGTTATTCAGGTTCAAATGCATGGTTGATAACTTCGGAGGCTTCTGCATATGAGTGGAGTGGTACTACGCTATCTGTTATCAAAAGTAAAAAAGATCCGAATACTGGAAATTTTTATTATACTGGTTCTACAGATTTAACATTATTTGGAACAAGTACTTTATTAAATTCATTTGGAATTTCTGGAACAACAGGACCTATCACTGGATTTTCTAGTTCAGCTATAACTGTATCACTTAATGAAGCTGATGATACTTATATTTTGAAATTAGTGGGTCAAACCCCTAAAAGTTTTGATGGTGATACTGGTTTTTATGTAGATTCAATTTTCCCACACTTAATTGGTCAATGTGCTACATATACAGCATCAACAATTGCTGGTAACATAGGAACAGCATTGACAACTTCATTTGAATTTAAGTCAAATGATGCATATAAGGATTATACAGAACAATTCAGGAATTCTATAACTCCAATGATTGTTGGTCAGGTTGTAGGAAGTACGGTTAGGGATTTGTTTAAAGTTGAAACTATATCTGATGGTGATGCTTCTGCTGCAGAAATAAAAGTTTCTTTTGTAAACTTAGATCCTGCCAATAATACATTTGATTTAGTTGTAAGAAGATTTTTCGACACTGATGCAAGTACTTTGACTAGTGGTAGATTAGAATTGTTCCGTCAATGTACAATGGATAGAACTAAGCCAAACTTTGTTGGTAAAATGATAGGTACAACGGATGAAATATATCCAAGACAATCAAATTACATAACAATAACTTTAGCAGATAATTTCCCACAAGATCAAGTTCCTGCTGGTTTCAGAGGTTATACATTAAGAACTGGCACAACTGCTAATGTTCCTCAAATTCTTTATAAAACAAGTTACCTTTCTTCAGATACTGTTTCTAAAACATATTTAGGTTGTTCTGAATTAGCATATACTGGTTTAACATCTGTTGTTGTAGGTGTAAAAAATGCAATACAAACTTTAGAAAAAGATATTTTTAAATTCCAAGGTTCTGATTCAACAGATGTAGCTACTGTTAAAGGTTTTCATATGGAAAGCACAGCTCCAACATCTACTTTCTATACTGGTATTGAAACAAGTTTGACTGATTATGAAAAACCAGAAAGAAAATTCACAGTAGCTCCTTTTGGTGGATTTGATGGATGGCAACCTTATACAATTCCAACCTTCACTAATGATGTTGCTGATGAAGACAATTTAGACGCATTTAAACTTTGTGTTGATTTAATGGCACCACCTGAGTCTGTGGATATAAATGTATTTGCTGCTCCAGATGTAAATTATTCAGATAATTTGAATGCTGTTAATTATTGCTTGACTATGGTTGAAGATAGAGCAGACTCTATATATGTAATAGAAAGTCCAAGATTGTCTACTGATTCTGCAAAAGCAACCGCTTCACAAGCTGCTGCTGCTGTAGAAGAATCTGGTATTGATTCTAGTTATGCAGCTACATATTGGCCTTGGATTCAAATTGAAGACCCAACAAGTAATAAATTCATTTATATTTCTCCAACTTCAGAAGTTGTAAAAAATATAGCTTTAACTGATAATATTGCATATTCTTGGTACGCACCAGCAGGTCTAAATAGAGGTCAAGTGACTTGTGTTAGAGCTGACATAAATCTCTCTAGAGATGATCGTGATACTTTGTATGATGCAAATATTAATCCGATTAATACAGTTGCTCAACAAGGTGTAACAATTCAAGGTCAGAAAACTATGCAAATTGAACAATCTGCTTTGGATAGAATAAATGTTAGAAGATTGTTGTTACAAGTTAGAAGATTAGTTGCAGCTGCTTCACAGACATTGTTATTCGAACCAAACGATCAAACAGTGCGTGACCAATTCTTAGCAAAAGTTGAGCCTATATTGTTACAAATACAAAATCAGAGAGGTATATTCGCATATAAAGTTACAGTAGATGATTTTAATACAGCTACTGAAGATTCTGATAGAAATACTTTAACTGGTAAAATAGCAATTAAACCTACACCGGCTCTTGAATTTATAGATCTTACATTCCAAGTTCTTCCTACTGGAGCAAATTTTGAAGATTTCTAAAAAAATCAAAAAAATAAAAAATAATAACATAAAATATAAAAATATAAAAATAAATGGCACAAACAGTATTCGTTTCACCGGGAGTATATACAAGAGAGCAAGATTTCACGTTCTTCGCTTCAAGAATAGGTATAACTAGATTGGGAATGGTGGGATTAACCTTAAAAGGTCCCGCATTTGAACCAGTAAAAGTTCCATCACAAGAGAATTTCTTGTTCAGATTTGGTGGTACCAATCCAGATTATCCTTTGCCTTACGTGGCAAATGCATTTTTGAATCAATCGTCTGAGTTGACGATGACAAGAGTGTTAGGAAAAGTTGGTTTCACAAATTCTCCTGCATGGATCATCTCTGCACCTACTGGAGCTTTATATTCTGGTACAACATCTAGATCTGGAATAACTTTTAATGCAAATACCACATCAGTTATAAACTTTACAATTAATACATTAGAGGATTATATTGGTGGTGTTAGTGGTGATATTTCTGGTAATACCGCTGGTGGTAACACTGTAAATATTCACTTCAGTGGTTCTGTAACAACAGCTGTTTATTCTGCAGCATTCAATGTTGTAGCATCTTCGCTTGGTATTATATCTACTGGTGGTAATGGGACTGATTTGATAATTCCAGATACTTTCTCATTGAACAGTAACGTAAGTATATCGAATGACTATTCTGGAGCAACTTTATGTGTTATTAGAAGTAAAAAAGATGGAAATGGTACTCCATATTATTCGGCAGAAACAGATTTGACTGTGTCTGGTTTAGGATCTCCTCTAGGTGTATTTAGTTTATCCGGTGGATCTAATACACCATTGACTGCTTTAACTAATTCAACTCTTAATGTTTCTTTAGATGAAACACAAAAAAGTTATATAGTAAATTCTTTAGGTACTAATCCAAAAAATGTAGCAGGCGATTATGGTTTATTTGTTGATGTTGTGACACCTCATTTTATAAGACAAGCATTTTCGGCAGGAACTTTAAATCTACTTGAAGGTTTATCGTATTCCAATACGGTTAATTTTACAAATTTTGCAGATTCATATAAGAATTCTACAACACCGATGATTGTTTCAAAAGTTATAGGTTCATCAGTAAGAGATATGTTTTATTTTGAAACAGTTTCTGATGGAGATGCCTCATCTAGAGAAATAAAAATTTCTATAGCTAATATAGACAACACAAATAAAGTATTTGATGTTGTTATTCGTAAATTCGAGGATACAGATGCTAATACTTTAACTAATGGAAGATTGGAATTATATAGGGGTCTTACAATGGATGACACTCAGCCGAATTTCATAGGTAAAGCAATAGGTACAACAGATGAAACATATCCAAGAGTTTCCCAATTCGTAACTGTGACTTTGGCTGATAATTTCCCAAGAAACACAGTTCCGGCAGGTTTTAAAGGTTACAATTTGAGAACATTCGCAGATTCAGGTTTAACTTCTACTCAATTATTATACAAAACATCATATGCTGCTACTGATACTGTTTCTAAAACATATTTAGGAATTTCTGAATTAGCTTATACTTTGTTTACTGCTAATTTAGTAGGTCAAAAGGCTTCAATAAAATCAATAGAAGCAGATTTATTTAAGTATCAAGGTGCTATCACAACTGGTGTTACAACAATAAAAGGCTTCCACATGGAAAGTGGTGCAACAACAGATTTGTTTGTAACTGGTACAAAAGGCTCTATTTCAGATTATACAAAATCTCAGGCTAAATTCACTGTAGCTCCGGCTGGTGGTTTCGACGGATGGAATCAATTTAGAACAGTTACATTTACTGATGACGCTAATGATTTAGACAACGTTCAAGCATTCAAAGATGCTGTAGATTTAATGGCAATCCCTGAAACAGTAGATGTTAATTTATTTGCCACTCCTGATTTAAATTGGTTTGATCATTATAAATCAGTAGAACATTCATTGACAATGGTTGAAAATAGAGCTGATGCAGTTTATATTATAGATGCTCCTCGTTATGCATCTGATGGTTCTCAAGATAGTGCTGCAATAGCAACCGATTTACAAGGAGTAGGATTAGATTCAAATTATGCAGCAACATACTGGCCTTGGATTCAAATTTTCGACGCTACATATCAACAATTTGTATTTACTTCTCCAACATCTCAAGTTGTTAAAAGCATAGCATTAACTGATAACATTGCTTATCCATGGTTTGCACCTGCTGGTTTAACAAGAGGTAAAGTTGATTGTGTGAAAGCTGATGTTAAATTAACTAGAGATGATAGAGATAATCTTTATGATGTAAATATCAACCCTATAAACACAACAATTCAAGAAGGTGTTACAATTCAAGGTCAAAAAACTCTTCAGGTTAAGCAATCTGCTCTTGATAGAATTAACGTAAGAAGACTCTTGTTGCAAGTTCGCAGATTGATTGCTGCAGCTTCTCAGACCTTGTTATTCGAACCTAACGATCAGACTGTACGTGACCAGTTCTTAGCTAAAGTTGAACCTTTGTTATTACAAATTCAAAACCAAAGAGGTCTTGCAGGATTCAGAGTAGTAGTTGACGATTTTAATAATGCTTCTGTAGATAGTGATAGAAATACCTTAACTGGTAAGATTCAAATCAAGCCTACTCCAGCTCTCGAATTCATTGACTTAACTTTCCAAGTTCTTCCTACTGGTGCTAATTTTGAAGACTTTTAATAAATAAAAGTTTTATAAAGAAAAGGGATCTGAAAAGGTCCCTTTTTTTATTTTATGTATGAAAGTATTCACTATTTTTTTATATAAATTATTTTTATTATGTGTCAAATAAAAATAAAATTATTTATTTATTTTTCATTCCTGAATTGAATATAAGTAAGATTGGAATAAGCAGAAATGCTACTAAAAGATTAAGTCAATTACAAACTGGTTGTCCTTATCAAATACAATTAATTAAAACATATAGTTCAGAATTTTCTACTAAAATTGAAAGAGTATTACATAGGTCATTCAGAACAAAAAAAGTTGATTCGTTTGAATATGCCTTGTTAGGAGAATGGTTTAATTTAGAAATAGATTCAATATTAAAATTCGAGGAAATTTGCTCTGAAATAGAGAAAAATATTATCTATTTAAAGAAAGAAAACAATCCTTTTCTATGATATGTGAAGTACAAATTTCATACTTCCGCAATCCCAAATTCTATCCATTCTATTTTTTTTTGCTATTTGCCATTCAGTCAATTCAGAATTTTCATTGAATAATTTTATTAATTTTTGTTTATTATATTTGAAACGGTGATATCTTATAAAATAGTTACTTTTTTCGAAGTAAAAATAATTAGGTTTAGTTGTATTGATATATTCGAAATTGCATTTATGGTAAACAGTATTTTCCGGATTTAAACCACTCCAACGACAATCTGCATAAGTGAAAATCTCTTTAGTTTCAGGATTGTTTTTTAAAAAATGATTTAAAAGTTTTTCAAAACCCCCAATAATATTATAGTCAATTTTAGAGCAAAAACGAGATAATTCTACTGAATTTTCTTTGTCCTGATTATTTTTTAATTTGTTTCCAAGGGCTAGTCTAGGTTTACAAAAAGTCATTACTGAAACAATTTCATTTTTTAAAAATAAACCATAACTTTTGAAGTTCACATCATTTCCCTGTATATGATTTTCTTCTAAAAATAATTTCTTTTCCATAAATGTGATTTCTTTTATTTCACAATTTCTTGCATAAATTTTATTAGGCGTTAAATTCAAATAATTCTTAATTCTACTTTTCACTATATCCTTTTTAAACATCCATTCATCTTCAAAAATATGTATCAATTTAATATTTTCATTATTACATAATTGAGATTTTTTTAAATGATAATTGGGAAGTTTGTTTCCACCCATTTCAGAGTGAAAATAATTCCCATTCAATTCAAATGCTATTTTGTGATCTTGTAAGTAGAAATCTAACTCCAGAGGAGCAATAATTTTTTTTGTATTCTCAACATATTCTAGATTTAGTGAATCTAAAAAATCTTTGAATTCACCTTGTTGTTTTGAAATGCTAGTTAATGGATAACATCTTCTACAAATTGGTATAGAATCAAAAGACCATTCGAATATATTGTCACATAATTTACAAGTAAGTTGATATTTCAAATAGTGTAATTTGCCTTCATCTGTCTTTATTCTTAATTTATTGTATTGATTAATATCGAACTTCAAATCATTTTTAGCTAAAATTTCCTTTATTTTATTTGTTTTGTTTAGCTTTTGGATGCCCAAATAAAGATCAGAGCTAAAATAATAATCTGAATTAAATTTATTTTGGTTTGTTTTTTTTAAATTATCTTTGCATTTATCAGTTTGTAAAGTATAATCAACTCCGTATTTATCTCTATTTGTTTGTTTGAGTTTGTCTAAGGACTCTTTAGTTTTGAGGTGATGATCAACTTTATATTTATCTAAAGTTGTTTTTTTTGCTTTCTCTCTATTATTAAAATTTGGATCATTATATTTTAATAATTTTGTTTGATCAGATTTTTCTTTATAATCCTTTATTTTAGATGGGTGTTCTACATCATACTTCTCTTTCAAAGAGCTCTTTATTTTTTCATAATTATTATATTTCTCATCTCCGTATTTTTCCTTCTTGATTTGTTTTAAATTATCATAATAATTATCAGTTTCAAAAAAACTTTTTTTACCATATTTTTTTTCTATGGTATCAAAAATTTTTTTCATCCTTTCGTCTTTATGGTTTTTTCTATATAATTCAGTGCATTTTTCACTGCAATTTTTTTTGTTTTTCTTGTTACCAGCATCGAATTCCTTTTTGCATGTTTCACAAACTTTAACTCGTTGAATTTTAGGTCTTCCCATTGTTTTTATATATGATATATAATATTGTGTTAATGTAAATATACATAAAAAAATAAAAAAAACTCAAATTTTTTTTTTTTACTTTATTTATTAATAAATAAAAACTTAAATATCATGCCAACACTAATGTTTAGACCGGTTCCAATTGATCAGGAACCTAAAATGAAAAACAGATTCGTTCTTGAATTTCCTACGGAATTAGGTATTGAATCTTATCTAGTACAGACTTCCAAGAAGCCTTCGATATCAATAGATAAAGTAGATATTCCTTACATGAATACTAAAACATACATTGCTGCGAAATACGCTTGGGATGAAATGGATGTTACGTTTATCGATGTTATCGGACCTTCTACGACTCAGAAAGTAATGGAGTGGGTTCGTTTACATGCTGAATCTACAACTGGTAAAATGGGTTACGCAGTAGGTTACAAGAAAAACCTTGTATTGAAAGCTCTTGATCCAGTAGGTGTAGAAGTCGAAAAATGGACTCTTGTTGGATGTCAAATAGTTAAAGCATCTTTTGATGATTACGATTATGGTGCAGCAGAACTTGCAAAAGTGAGCATCACAATCCAACCAGATAGATGTTTATTATCAGCATAATAACAAAATAAAATATTTTCGGTTTTTTATTGTGAGCGACACTGAAAAAGTGTCGCTTTTTTTATAACTCATAGTCATCAAACCTTTTTTTATTCTATTTATTTGAAATGAGATATTAATGTCAAAATTAAGAATTTATAAGGAATTTTACAGAATAGATTATATAGACGGAGTAAATGATAATTATACATTAATTGACCCATTTTCATTAACCGCAGCAACGTATAATTTTAGTACAAGTCAAGTAGTTGAAAGTTTAACAACTACTCAAGAAAGTTTGGGTAATTATTATATTGAATTAAACGGTTCTCTTTACACGTTTCCTACAGTTTATCAAATAATTTGGTATGTAGAATATTTGAATAATGGAATTGTAAAACAATTGAGAACTAAATTCTTATTTGATCCTGTTAAAAATTATATAATTTCTGAATTGGATATAGAATTTTCTAAATATGTAAATATAAATTATGAAATAAGCAATTCTGTTCCTTTAGATTATGAAATTAAAATAAATTAAGATGAACCAAAAACCATTTATAATAAAAAGAAATGATACATTGCCAGATTTGCAAATAAACATTAAAACAAGAAGTTGTATAAATGCCATTATACCTTTTGATTTGTCTAATGTAACAGGTTGCACATTTTCAATGATAGATGAGTGTGGTTCTGTTGTAATAGCTTCTAATACGGCTCAAGTAATTAATGCATCAGCTGGAACAGTTCAATATACTTGGTTGGAAGGGGATACAAGTATGAGTGGTAAATTTCAAGGAGAATTTGAATTGTTTTTTGACGATGGAAAAAAAATATCCATACCTAGCTTAGGGGGAATTGAAATATTCATAGATCAAGATATTAATAATTTATAAATAGAATAGATGTCCGGTTATTACATAATACCTGTTGTTGGTGGTTCACAATTTAGCGGAGGTACAGTATCTGGAGATACTAACTTTTTGTCTAATTTATCAGCTAATACTTTTTATTTAACCAATACACCCAATAACAATAATTCATCTAATTATGTACTTGTTTATAATAACACAACAAATGTAATTGAATACCGAGACGCATCCTCGATTGGAGTGTTGGGTAATTTCTTACCAATAAGTGGTGGGACTTTGACAGGTCAATTAAACGTACCTTCAATTTCTGGAAGTTCAATAACTGGATTTACTTTTTATTCAGGATCAACTCCTTTACAAAATATATTCCCTTACAGTGGAACAAATATAGGATCAGGATCAACTGGAATTTTTGCTCAGAAAAATAATGATTTATTAGAATTTAAAACCTTATCTGCTGGAACAAAAGTTTCAATAACAGGAACCTCTGATACTGTAATTATTTCAACATCCGGAATAAATAACTATTATATCCAAACCATTGCACCATCTGGAACTACAAATTCTCCACTATACGATGGAGATAGATGGTTCAATACAGTTAACGGTTTAGAGTTTGTTTACATAGATGATGGTAATTCTTCCCAATGGGTTGAGATTTTTGCTGCGACACCACAGTATGAAAATTACGGAACTTATGAAATAAATGTAAACTCTTTTAATTTATCATTCGATTATTTTTATTATGGAATTATTTATGATGGGGCAGTAAATTTATACTTACCGTCTTGCACTGGTTTAGATGGTAAAAAATTAACTATAAAAGATGAATTAGGAAATTGTAATCAATTAGGAAAAAGAATAAGAATATCTGGAGCAACAGGAGAAAATATAGATGGAAATAATTATGTGGATATGGCAATATCAAAAATGGCTTTACAAGTAATATCAAGATCAAATAACTGGTATATAATATAAAAAATAAATGAGTTACATATTCAATAGCAATTCAACAGTTTCATTCGCAGATAATGCAACAATAGATGCATTCGGTAGACTTCGAGTTTCTGAAATTACTAGTTATTTAGAATTAAAATATTTATCTGATAAACAACCACTATTGGTAGATGAAATTATTAGTGGTTCTTCTACCTCTGCTTTTAATTCCAATAACTCAGAAATTAATATGAATGTTTTTGGTTCTGGAGATCTTGTAATTAGACAATCGAAATATAGAGGAATATATCAACCCGGAAAGGGTCAATTGTTTGAAGCTAGTTTTTCTGATTTTAATATTGAATCTGACGTTATAAAAAGGGTCGGATATTTTTCATCTTCTTTTGATATACCATATTCATCAACTCTAGATGGATTCTTTTTAGAATCAAATGGAGTTGATAATTCAATATCATTTCAAATATGGAAGAAAGGTACTCAAATTTTTAGTGGTGGAACTGATTCTTGGAATAATAATGAATTTGACATTACAGCATTAGATTGGAGTAAAACAAATCTTTGTTTAGTGGATTTTCAATGGCTTGGAGTAGGACGAGTTAGATTCGGATTAAATTTAAGTGGTATAACTTATTTCTTTGCTGAGCATTCTGGTACTGGTCATTTGGATAATGTATATATGGTTTCTCCAAATCAGCCTATAAGATATGAAATAAGATCTTCTGGTGGTGCTGGACAATTCAATCAGATATGTTCTCAAGTAAGTATCGAAGGATCATTAAACTCACTAAATAAAACAGTTGGATTAAGTAATGCTACTGAGATAACATGTTCTACTTCAGGAGTTACATATCCTATAATAGGATATAGATTAAAAACTGGTTCTACATTTTCAAACGCTATAATTGATTATGTGGCTGTTTTACAAACAACAAACGATAATTATTTGGCAAGTATACAGTTTAATCCAACTTTAAGTTCTCAACCTTCATATACTGATGTAAATAATTCATCAATACAATATGCTGTTGGTAATGGAACTATTACGGTTACTTCAGCTGGTCATATTATTTCTAACTATATAGGTAAAGCAGGAAGTTTAGGAACAGATAAATTTGATTATAAAGATAATTCAATAAAACCCGGAGTTGGAATAAGTGGAAACCAAGATACTGTTTGGTTTTGTGTTACTCCACTTTCAAATAATAGCAAATTCAGAACTTCAATAAACATAAATTACTTTGATTAAAAAATGCCAATAAATTTTCCAATAAATCCAACTATAGGTCAAACCTATACCTATGATTCGAAAACATGGGAATGGGAAGGTAGTTATTGGAAAGCATTGGGGATTGTTCCCGCAAATGGTTCTTCTGGAACAAGTGGTAGTGCAGGTAGTTCTGGTACAAGTGGTAGTTCGGGTAGTTCAGGAACTAGCGGTAGTTCGGGTAGTGCAGGTACATCAGGAAGTTCTGGTAGTGCAGGTACATCGGGTAGTTCAGGAAGTTCTGGTGAAAACGGAAGTTCTGGTTCATCTGGTAGTGCAGGTACATCGGGCAGTTCAGGAAGTTCTGGTGCAAACGGCAGTTCTGGCTCATCTGGTAGTGCAGGTACATCAGGTAGTGCAGGTTCTGCTGGTACAAGTGGTAGTGCAGGTACATCGGGTAGTGCAGGTACATCGGGCAGTTCAGGAAGTTCTGGTGCAAACGGCAGTTCTGGCTCATCTGGTAGTGCAGGTACATCGGGTAGTTCAGGAAGTTCTGGTTCATCTGGTAGTGCAGGTACATCGGGTAGTTCAGGAAGTTCTGGTGTAAACGGAAGCTCTGGTTCATCGGGTAGTGCAGGAAGTGCAGGCACATCGGGTAGTTCAGGAAGTTCTGGTATAAACGGAAGTTCTGGTTCATCTGGTAGTGCAGGAAGTGCAGGCACATCGGGTAGTTCAGGAAGTTCTGGTGCAAACGGCAGTTCTGGTTCATCGGGTAGTGCAGGAAGTGCAGGCACATCGGGTTCATCTGGTAGTGCAGGTACATCGGGATCTTCTGGTAGTTCTGGAGTTAACGGAAGCTCTGGTTCAGCAGGTACATCTGGGGTAGATGGTGCTAGTGGAACTTCTGGAACAAGTGGAACTTCAGGATCATCTGGTAGTGCAGGTACATCAGGTTCATCAGGAAGTTCTGGTGCAAATGGAAGCTCAGGCTCATCAGGAATAAATGGAAGTTCAGGTTCATCTGGGATAAATGGAAGTTCAGGTTCTTCTGGTAGTGCAGGTATATCGGGAAGTTCTGGTTCATCTGGGATTAATGGAAGTTCTGGTTCTTCTGGTGAAAATGGAAGTTCAGGCTCTTCTGGTAGTGCAGGTACATCAGGAAGTTCTGGTTCATCTGGAATAAATGGAAGTTCTGGTTCTTCTGGTAGTGCAGGTACATCGGGAAGTTCTGGTTCATCTGGTAGTGCAGGTACATCGGGTTCATCTGGTAGTGCAGGAACTAGTGGTAGTTCTGGCAGTGCGGGTACATCTGGTTCATCTGGTAGTTCTGGTATAAATGGTAGCTCAGGTTCATCTGGTAGTGCAGGTACATCGGGTTCATCTGGTAGTGCAGGAACTAGTGGTAGTTCTGGCAGTGCAGGTACATCAGGATCTTCTGGTAGTTCTGGTATAAATGGAAGTTCCGGTTCATCTGGAAGTTCTGGTACAAGTGGTAGTTCGGGTAGTGCAGGAACATCTGGTTCATCTGGTAGTTCTGGTACATCAGGATCATCTGGTAGTGCAGGAACTAGCGGTAGTGCAGGTTCATCAGGCACAAGTGGTAGTGCAGGTAGTTCAGGAACTAGCGGTAGTGCAGGTTCATCTGGCACAAGTGGTAGTGGAGGTAGTTCAGGTATAGATGGAAGTTCCGGTTCATCTGGAAGTTCTGGTACATCAGGATCATCTGGTAGTGCAGGAACATCTGGTTCTGCTGGTACATCCGGTTCATCAGGTAGTGCAGGTTCATCCGGCATTGATGGTGTGTCAGGCGGACAAAATTACTTTTTGAATTATTCGGTAACTCAAAGTCCTTTAACATATAAAGAATTAGGTCGTTTTACGACAGGTGCTGGTCAGCAAACGGTCGCAATTACTTTGACATCAAATCAACAAGATGTATTGTTTGGTGAGTTCATTACTGATGTTGGAGATCCAAATGTTTTGATTATACCAAATGGTATTTGGCACAGTTATGTTTATTGGACTAAACCTACAGACCTTTCTGATTGTGAATATTATTTCACAATAACAAAAAGAGAATCTGGTGGTACAGAAACTTTGTTATTCACATCAGATAGTGTTAAAATAGGTTGGAATGGAAATAACACAACACCTGTTGAAACAAAAGCAAATGGTGTTGTTCCTACCAATATTTTGGACTTAACGGACAGATTAATAATTAGGGTTTATGTAAATAACAATGATCCTCTCAATAGGCTTGTAACTTTTTATACTGAAGATGCTACATATTCTTATGTGGTCACAACTTTATCCACGCCATCTGGAACATCAGGCAGTGCAGGTTCATCTGGTACTTCTGGTTCATCTGGTAGTGCAGGAACAAGTGGCAGTGCAGGTTCATCTGGTACATCAGGTAGTTCAGGATCATCTGGTACAAGCGGTAGTGCAGGTAGTTCTGGTATAGACGGAAGTTCCGGTTCATCTGGAAGTTCGGGCACAAGCGGTAGTTCGGGTAGTGCAGGAACAAGTGGTAGTTCGGGTAGTTCAGGAACTAGCGGTAGTGCAGGTAGTTCTGGTATAGATGGAAGTTCCGGTTCATCTGGAAGTTCGGGCACAAGCGGTAGTTCGGGTAGTGCAGGAACAAGTGGTAGTTCGGGTAGTTCAGGAACTAGCGGTAGTGCAGGTAGTTCTGGTATAGACGGAAGTTCCGGTTCATCTGGAAGTTCGGGCACAAGCGGTAGTTCGGGTAGTGCAGGAACAAGTGGTAGTTCGGGTAGTTCAGGAACTAGCGGTAGTGCAGGTAGTTCTGGTATAGATGGAAGTTCCG